>OAOK01000030.1_pt1 | contig 129977 bp, 129 predicted proteins | sample 1641101 | NCBI WGS metagenome assembly OAOK01 (sample SAMEA104232307, study PRJEB22302) | sediment metagenome | biome: forest; feature: aquifer; material: sediment | place: USA | collected 2011-08-07 | depth 0.01 m
GGCGGGCGCGGCCGGCGTGTCGAAGCCGGCGCTCGGCCCGTCGGCCCAGACCGGCGCGGCGACCAGGCTGCGCGGCGCGGTGCGGCGGGATTCCTCCACCTCGGCCTCGAGCTTCGCCTGGGTCTCGGCGTCGACCAGTTCCTTCCAGTTGATCACGCCATAGATGAAGTCGATCCTGTCCTCTTCCGCGTCCGCGCCGGACGAGAAGGGCATCAGGATGCCGCGATAGAGCGTGTTGTGCCCGCGCGTGCCGACGAACTCGGCCTCGAAACCGATCGGGGCGCGATTGGCGATGATCTGGAGATAGTGATCGGTCAGGCGGGACAGCAGCGAGCGGCTGGGCACCTGGGCGACATGGGTGATCGAGGTGTCGAGCCCGGTCTCCTCGCGCAGCGCGCGGCCGAGGAAGCGAATCGCGGGATCGTCGACGCCCTTGGAGAAATCGAGCAGCACGCTGTGCGCGCCGAAGTCCATGATGTTGTCCGGATCGAGATCCTCGATCGACGGATAGGCGCGGCCGTGGAGCAGCGAGACCCAGTGATTATAGGCGCGCACGTGCATGCGGCGCTCGTCGGTGCCGATCGCCAGCTCGCGATCGTTTACGGCCTCGTCCGCCGCCTCGCCCTGGGGGTTCGAGTCGAGCGGGTGGTTGATGCCGCGCGCCATGTCCATGCCAAATGCTCCACTCGGGGCGGTCGCCCCCATATTCGTGGAACCGCTTGTGCACGCTGTGTGGTAAACGACGCGTAAAGGCGGCGCTTTTCGGGGCTTGTCGGCGGCAAGGCTTTCGCAACGCTTGTCAGCTAGGAAACATGCTGGTAAGCGCGCCGCTCCTTCGGGGCTTCGCGCCCCTTGGTTGGCCGCCTTAGCTCAGCTGGTAGAGCATCGCATTCGTAATGCGGGGGTCACAGGTTCGAGTCCTGTAGGCGGCACCATCCAATTTATAGCGTTGAAACAAGGACCTGCGGGCGTTCCCTTGCGGACGGGCGTTCGGCTGGGTCGTGGTTTGGGTACCACGTGGGTGGGGCTTCCGACCGGTGGGACGAGTGCGGTGGCGCTGAGCGCTTCTAGGCTGTCAGCTAAGCACGGTATAATTTATCGCCCGTAAGCGAACCTTGGCGTATAGCTTTCGATTAAGCGGGCCTCTTCATCCTCTTCTTCGTCCGGATCGTCGGCAAGCGCTTCGCCAGAGAGCACGGTCAACGTGTACCCATAAGATCCCAGGCCGACGACCTGCTCGTCCAGTTCGACACTTCGCGGGCCATCGAACCAGTGGCTCAGTGTGGTGGTGTCCGCGGCGCGCTTGCCGGCCGCGACATTGCTGGCGTCGGAATTGAAGCGTGAAGTCAAGGTGGATGGTAAGGAGCTTCCCTTGCGCAGGAAGGCCAATCGGCCAAGCTTCTTGAAGCTATCGGACATGAAGGAATAGCGCACCTCCTGGCCTTTGCTGACTACAATGGCCATCGGATATGTGCCGCATTCGGCCGCGCGGATTGCGCAGGCCGTCAGCGAGCATTGGGCTTGTTCTGCCAATGCGTCGATGCCCTCAAGGCCAATGCGCTCCCGATCGAGCAAGCGTCGCACCAAGGTTGTAGGAAGAAGCAACCCGGACGCGAAGTGGTCGGCCTCGACTTCGATCGAGATGTCACCCTGCGTGAAACCGGCGCGCGAGACGTGCATCGGCGATAGCTTGGTGATCTCCTCGGGGTGCCCCTCGAGGAAATAATGCCCGAGCTCGTGGGCGACAGTGAATCTCTGGAAGCCCCGGCTGTCGATGTTGGTCGCGTAGAAGATCGCCGTTCCCGCAGGATCGAAGATGATGCCGCCGCTGACGCCCACCTGGTCGGATGCCTTCGGGCAGATCATGATTTCCTCGCTCTCCGCGATTGCGAAGGGGTCGATCGGGAACGTATCGAATCCATGCTCCCGCGCCTTTCGTTCGCCGCGATCGCGCGCCCAGGAAAGGCGGAATCCGGTCATTCCTCGCTCTGCTCCCGCCTCTCGTTCATGAGGTTGATCATCATCTGGATATGCTCGCGATCGTTGTGAGTCAGATTTTCCTCGCCTCGAAACGCCGTGGTCGCCCCCTCCATCGAGGAGGAACGGCCGAGCAAATAGTCCGACGATATGTTGAGTGCTTTCGCCAATGCTCTCACATTCGCGAAAGACGGCTTGCGCCGATCGCGCTCGAAATGCCCGATCGCGGCGGGCTGGAGACCGGCCAGCTTAGCAAGCTCTGCTTGACTGAGCCCTCGCGCCTCTCGCGCATCCGCCAGCCTCGTTCCAAAAACGTCAGCTTCGTTCGCTGTCATTGATCCTACGTTATCCATCATGTTATATATACGAAATCGTAGGTAGAAAGGCTTGACCCCCTAGGGGCTTATTTTTTGCCCCAACTACCTACGATTTCGTAGGTTTTTGTACGACGACTCGGAAGGGTCGTCAAGGATACGAAAGGATCTGAATATGGCTCGCAAGCCCGAAGTCACGAGCGCGAAGGCAGCAACCGCAGCCTCGAAAGTTCTGCGTGATCCCAAGTCGAGCGCAGCCGCCAAGACCGCGGCGGCGTCGGCCCTCACCCAGCGCCCTAACCGCACCAAGAAGTAAGGAGAGAGACATCATGTCCGTGCGCATCACATGCATTTCGAAGGCCGGCGGTGACCACGACAACCCGCACGAGGCGATCAGCCATCTCGGATGGACCAACGAAGAAACGAGCAACTCTGGCAGATCGACGCGGCTCGAGATGTACAATTGGATCAAGGACAAGGACGGCTATGCGTATGTTCGTGACGGAGCGGGCAACACGGTACGCGTAGGCACGGCGGTGTCCGCGCGGGGCACGAAATACGTACGCACCTATCGGGATAAGGTCTGGACCGATAATCTACTCGCCCTTCCCGAGTGCTTGTAATCATCCGGACACTGGCAGGCAGGCAATGATATTCACCACTGATGCGAAGCTCGTAACCCTTAACGATATTGATATCGGCAGGTTGGCTCTTGGTTTTGGCTACGGCCACCAAGGGGTGCCATTTCTGATTAGCTCCGAAGAGCAAGAGAAGTGCCTGCTTCGGCTAAGGGGAGAGTTCTTCACCATCCAGGATGATGGACGAACGCAACTTTTGGATCTGGGGAATCCGGTTGTAAGGTTCGATGTTGGAAGTGCGATCGCGGATGACAAAGCGCCAGATGATGGCACCCTGATGATCACGACCGATGGACCGGGTGTGTTCGAAAACGCCCATCATTTTCGTGCCAGAGGTGGAAATTTGACGCTGCTCACCGGGGTAAGAAAGTCATTTTACCGACATCGTGAGATTCCCGCGTTTGCTAATTGGGAAATCGGATTCATGCGTGAACAAGATTTCGTTCCTGTCGCGTGTATCAATGCTCACGGAAATCGATTCGACCGGTAATTCGGAGGTTTGGTTGGATATTCCAAGTGCAGCGGAACTGACATCGCTGGCGAGTTTGCTCTCTCCCGGTGTTATTATCCTTTGGGTTAGGGGTAGGTTTAAGGATACGATACCGCCAAAGATTGGCGATCAGCTCATAAGCTTTGCGTTGATTTCTGTTGCATATAGCGCTGCAGTTTATCCGTTATTCCATGCTGAAAGCGGATTGCATTTGCCGGAGTGGCTGTGGCGTTTTCTAATTAGCTTTCTGGTTCCGTTGATCATTGCCATTTTAGTAATATTTTTTGATAGGTCAGAGCAGTTCTACAAGTTAACTCAGAAGTTTGGACTACGTCCTGCTCACCATGAGCCCACAGCTTGGGACTATGCTTACCGCAATCGCCAACCTTCATACGTCCTCGTGCACTTGACCGATGGTACGAGCGTTGCAGGAACTTGGGACGATGGCGCGTTTGCGTCCTCGACAGCGGGCGACCGTGACCTTCTAGTTTCGAGACTGTGGAAGGTCGAAAAGAATGGATCATGGACTGTAGTGGAGCCGGCTCGAGCAATGCTTATATGCGGAGGGAGTATCCGTATGGTTGAATTCATCGATGGAGGCCAATCTTGAGCGACAATAAAAGCAATAAAAGCGCGCCTGTGCATTTGCAGAAGGGCTATACGCCTGCGCCCAAGTCTCCCATTTATGCTCAGGATGGATACAAGCCGTCGGCTGGGCAGCTTGGTTCGCCGCCGACGACCGGGAGTGTCGTATCGAAGCCTGTCGAAGGCAAAAAGAACTAGTCCTTCATTTGGAGCAGACAAATGAGCAAACCAAAGGGCCCGAGCGTAACGTTCAAGGGTGTCATTACCCCGGGATTGGGTAAGGTTCAGGGAGGTTATCAGGGGCCACGCGGCAATCTTGGAACTCCGCCCACCGGAAGCGGCGGCAGTGGCGGCGGCGGGAATGGTGGAGGTGGCGGCTCTAAGAAGTAGTGGCCGGCATCGCCTCGCCGACTATCATTGGCACCCAGTTCTACCTGCACGCCTTCATAAGTCGTTGCGCAGTGTGCTCAATCGCGTCGCACGACAGCGCAGATGAGACTTCCGATGGAGCGGGTTCGCCTTTTCGAGCTTTTCGCAGAAGTACATTGGCGCATTCTGGCCCATGACAGGCAGAAGCACTCGGCAAGCAAGCTTCTCGCAAATGCGATTCGTTAAACCGCTGATCGAGCCTTATCCGTGGGAGCGCGCATGACACCATCTTATATGATATATCTTATCATATAAGATGGTTGTTCAATCGAGCAGATCACCAAACTTGCAATCGAGCGCCAATGCCAGTCGTTCGACGACCGTAACGGTCGGATTCCGAACCACCCGCTCTATGCCGCTGACGTAGGTTCGATCGAGCCCGGCTTCATCGGCAAGCGCTTCCTGTGACCAGCCGCGTTCCTTGCGCAGCTTCTTCACGTTCACGGCCAGTCTACGGCGGACATCCATCCTCCAGTTTGAACGGGAGTGATGCTGATGAAACCACGGACTATGAGTCTCATTTCTCTAGCCTTAGTTCGCCCCGTCGGTAATCTGCCGCCGGAATCTCATGCGCTGTGCGCGCGCCAAATCAGCAAGGGGAATTATCGCAAATGATCGACAAGACATCTCTGGACAGCATCGAAGGCCTCCACCGCATGAAGGCGGAAGGCATCATCACCGAGGAGGAGTTCGAGCAGTCCAAGCAGCGGATCCTGTTCGGCTCGGGCTCGAAGACCACCGCCGGCGCCACCACGGCAACAGGCAACGACCATCTCGCGTGGATACTGCTCCCCATCCGGCGCTACGCCGAGTTTACCGGCCGATCGTCGCGCAAGGAGTTCTGGATGTTCCAGCTCGTTTACGTTGCGCTGTTCGTCGTCGGCTCCGTCCTCATCGGCGGCACGATGGACAGCTATGGCGAGTTCAGCCCTTTTGGCAATGTCGTCCTGGGCCTGATCATCCTGGCGCTGCTCGGGCTGTTCGTACCGCTGCTCGCCGTCGAGGTGCGCCGCTTCCACGATCAGAACCGCTCGGGCTGGTTCGTGCTGCTCAACCTCATCCCGTACGTCGGCGTCATCATCGTGTTCGTGATGATGCTGCTTGAGGGCACGCAGGGCGACAATCGCTTCGGTCCCGATCCGCGGACCTGATCATCACACCAACCACGCAGGGGCGCTCTGGGAAGCCGTGGCGCCCTTTGTCGTATCTGGAGGAATCGAATGATCTACATCACCGACGGAGCCATGCTGGACGGGGTTCTGGACCCTGCGCTTAGGGCGCTGCTCACCACTCGCCGCGACCAGCTTCTGGCGGATGCCGCCATAAAAGGCTTTGTGCTTGAATGCCGTGCGGCTGGCGGGAAGACCTTCTACCTGCGGTATCAGGACCAGCACGGCCGGCAGAAGCAGCACCGGATCGCAGGCTATGGCGATGCCAGCTTCGACAAGATCAAGAAGGAGGCGCAGCGGCTCCGATCGGAAGTCACCCTCGGTGGCGACCGCCGAGGAGGCAAAGCGATTGCTCTCGGCGTGCGATGCCTCAGTGAACCCGCAGCTCGGTCGGATTGTCCGGCTCCTGCTCTACACCGGGGCCCGGCTGTCTGAGTTGCTCCAGGCGGAATGGAAGCATAGGCTTCTCGCGGTGCGCGTGCGCGTGCGCGTGCGCGTGCGCGTGGGCGTGGGCGTGGGCGTGGGCGGGGCCGGAGCCAGCGGGCGAGCGCGCATCTCGCCGAGCGCGACGAACTGATCCGCAAATTGTTTTTTGGAGCGGTTGACAGCGGATTGGGTGCCCCGTAGAGGCGCTCGCCTACCCCGTGCCCAGATGGCGGAATTGGTAGACGCACCAGCTTCAGGTGCTGGCGCTCGCAAGGGCGTGGAGGTTCGAGTCCTCTTCTGGGCACCATTCCCTCTCCACCGTTCTGTAAGTCAGATAAAATCTTGAACGGTGAAGAGGTTACAGCGGTTCTAAAACCGCTGCCGCGCCGATAGGCGAGCGGCTCCGCGAATACCAATTTCAGCACCGCGCGCTTGTCTTCGAGCTGCGGAGATTCCCAAAGATTGCAAGGGTTTCCGAGGAACTCGACGGCGGTTCTAAAAGTCGCGTCGAACTCGCCCAGCGGACGACCGCAATTTGCGATGCGTTCGGTAATCAGAGCCTTGTCGCGTTCGAGCGAATGAAGGCGGTCTTCGTAATTTTTCACGAGTGAACGGCTGTCAATTTCGACGATGCGGTCGAGATACTGCCCTATCTTTTTATCGATGGACGAGACGTCCTGCTTGAAGCTTCGCACTTGTTCCGCGCGCGTGAGGCTCCGTTCGTTCCAGAAATAGCGAAACGTGCCGACCGCGAGATTGAACAGTGAGACGGACGGGCGCATCGAGCGCAGCAACTCGGCGAACTCGCTTTCGAGATCGTCGCGCTTGATGGACTTGCCGTAGTCCGGGCAATCCTTGCGCTGGCACAAATAGTAAGCGTGACGTGCAGAGCGGCCCGTGGACCAGCACCCCATCAACGGCTTACCGCAGCCGCCGCACGATACCCAGCCTCGCAACGGAAAGTCGCGATTCAAATCCTTGCGCGCTGGCGCTTTCGCGGCACCCTTCATGCGTTCCTGAACGCGCAGGAAGGTTTCGTAGCTGATGATTGCCCTATGCTTGGCATCGACGAGATGCAGGCCCCATTCGGAAATAGTAATTTTGCCCGCGTAGATGGGGCGGTTCATCATCTCGCGCACGCGCTCGACGGTGATGCAGCTCCGCGCCTTTGCGGGATATGAAGGATGCGATGCGAAGAAGCGCATCACCTCGCTTTGCAAACCGAAGCGGCCAGAGGCGAAGCCTTCAAGCCCCTCGCGGATGACGGAAGCGACAGGTTCGTCCGGCACCATCATCTTGCCGTGCCCTGCGACGCGCTCGAACTTGTAGCCGATAGGCGCGCGCATCGGCCAGTAACCGGCCATGGCCCTTGCCCGCATGCGGTTCTTGGTCTGGTCGGCGTTCTTCTGACGCTGATGCTGCGATACGGAGGCGAGAAGGTTCTCGACAAGCTGAGAGTCGGAATCCTCGCCGAACTCGATCGATGGCGATTGCAGAATGCCGCCGACGCTGGCGATGGCCGCGCGCAGCTTGATGTGCGCTTCGAGGCTGCGCGCGAGACGAGAGATGTCATCGACGATGACGATGGTGTCGCCGCGCTGCCTGCGCAGGAAAGTCAGCATCGCCTTCATGCCGGGACGGTCGGTGAGCGAGCCGGAAGCGTCGTCGCGGAAGACTTCCACGACTTGATAATCCTTGTAGGTCGCAAACTCCCGGCAGCGGACTTCCTGCGATTCAAGGCCATGTCCCTGCGTCTTCTGCTGGGTGCTGGAGACGCGCGCGTAGATGACGGCGATTGATTGTTTGGCTTGATTTTTGCCGGTCATGGCGCTGCCTCTTCCGCCGGTTCTTCCTGACCGGCCTCATTGAAGGTTGATGTGAGTCTGCTCCGCGAGTTTAGCTCACCGCGCTGGGAAATGGTCGCTTCGCATTGCCTTATCCCATGCAGAATTTGCTCGGAGGATTCGCCAAAGGCGCGATCCACGAAGCTTTCCATGATGCGCCCGACGACCTCGATAAGATCGAGCTTGGCATCTAACGTCATATCGAGATCATCGACATGATGCAGGAAATCCGCAGGGTTGAAGGACATGGGCACACACTTTCCCGCCCGGCGCGGGAACACCGCGCGGACGAATATCAGGTTGTTTGTTGAGTTGGCCCTACCGCGCCGCTGGACCCCGCCGGGGGCATAAACAAAGAAGCGCCCGGGCACTTAGCCGGACGCTTCTGAAATGCGGACGCAATTGTAGGAATTTCGTCCTATATTTTCATGAAGTTATTATAAAGTCAAGATTTTCTTTGGAAAAGTCTAGACTACACGAGGCTCCGCGTATCGCTATTGAAAATCGGCCAGCCCGTTCCAAGATTTAGGGAGAGCAAGAAGGAGAAGCGCCCCTCGGGTAGATGCACATCGTGTTTGAAAGCTGCCGCGTGATTTTGCGGAGTACCCTGACATGAATGCCATCAATTGCCCCCTCAACAACGGTAACCCTGCCATAGTCCAGATCGTCACCGACGCTGACCTCGAAAACTCCGAACTGGTGCGCGACGCGCGCACCTTTGCGGCAAATATTCGCGTGCCGCGCGGACGTATGCTCGATTTCCTCGCGGACGGCTATCGTGACTGCGATACCATTCTCGTCGATGCGGAAGGCAACCGCGCCGAAATCGATCTAGAGCTGCTCGAACGCGACGGTATCGAATGGTGGTTCAAGGATTGGTGCAAGCGTCCGCTCCCGAATGTGACGCCGCGCGTACGTGTGGAGGCGCGTGAGCGCGCCCGCGTCGTCATTACGCTGCTACGTCTCATCTTCCCCAAGGAATCGGTTGTGTGGGGCGTGGATCCTGAGCGGCTGCGCCTCATCGCTCTGACTGGCGTCTCGGCCCCGCCGGAGTGAAGTCTGCTTGGCAATCGCCTACTACGCTCGCTGCTCTCAGCTATTCGCCACGGTTTCGTCGCCCGCATCATCGTCGGACAGCCAGTCTTCGCGGCCATGGCGGATGCGCTGGATAAAGATGCCGTCACCCTCGATGCGATAGACAATCAGATGTGACTTGTAGCGAAAGACCCGGGATCGCTGCCGGATTTCCATGCGCTCCCGCGCGGCTTGCGGATGCTCAGCCAGAAATTCGAGAGTCTGGATTAAGCCGTCTCGGTAGGCGACGGCTTGCTCGATGCCGAAGTTATCAATCGTGTAGAGCGCGATTGCGGCAATATCGTCGTCAGCCGCCCGCGAAAGCAAATAGGGCATCAGGTCCCCTGACGGGCCGCGAGAACGGCGTCAAAAATCTGCTGGACGCTGCGGGACGACGCGCCGCTTTCTTCCGCCTCGTCAATCAGCTGCTGCATGGCCGCAATCTTACCGGCGCGCTCCTGGTCGCGTCGGATAAGGTCGCGCACATAGTCGCTCGCATTGCTAAAACGGCCTGTCCCGGCCTGGCCTTCCACCCACTGCTTCATCGCGTCGGGAAGGGATACGTTCATCGTTGCCATTGCTCACCTCTCTCAATCAGCTTAGCAAGGATTGGCAAAGATTGCCATATTTTTTGGCGATGCGCCGCGCAGGGATAGATGGCATTTGTCTCAAATTGCAGGGAATATTAGCGGGCTTTAACTCTCGCGAGGCGATAATTTCCGCATGCGCGAGACCGTGGAAGATACAATATCGATAGATTCACAGGTCGAATTGCCAGAGCAATTCGACATCGCTGCATATGCAGCCGCCAGGGCATTCAACAATTCGGCTTATCCGCCGGGAATGCCGGACTGGGTGCAAGCCGCCATCGAGGCGCGCGCCGTTGATATTTGCGAAGCGGCTAAGGACAATCTCGCACTGGATGAACTCTCCGAACCGGGCGCGAAGGAAAAGCGCCGCAAGGAAGCGGGCGAAACCACCGAGGCGCAGTTCGGCTTCATCATCCAGCAACAGCAGCGCGAGCGCGAGGAATGGCTGAAATCCTCCGTCACCGTCGCGGGCACGACGATGACCGGCGCGGAGTGGCAGGATTTGTCCAAGCGCCTGCGCGAAGACGATGATTTCCGGGACAAGCTGATGCAGCTTTTCATCGCGCGCGGCATGAGCCGCGACGAAGCCGAGGCCCGTGTCGAGCGTGTCGCCGAAGTCGCCGAGATCGCCGCCATTCCGGAATCCCAGCGCACGGACGAGCAGAAACGCTATTTCAGCAATGCGCAGGCGGACCCGACTTTCAAGAAAGACGCCGAAGGCGCCCAAACACTATTGAAGCCCGTGGCACCGCAACCACGTTCCGAGTTGCACGGAAGCTTCAAGGCGGCGGCAAGCGGAGAAATCGCAGAGACTCCTGCCGTGTCGCAGTTGCCCGCTACGCAGAACACCGTCGATTTGCAAAATTTCGCGATATAAATCGACGCGCCTCTGCGTCTGCCCTTTTAGCGCGGAAGGCTGTTCATCAGGACGGAAACGTCATCGCCCGTCAGGTTCGTAATCCGGCGCATTTCACCCTCGCCAACGATAGTCACGTTCTTGAGGTCCAGCAGCCTGAGCGAGAGGACGGAAAGCAGGAACGCGAGTGCCGCGATCACCAGAATCGCCGCACCCCGCGCTGCGCCGCTCGCGAGGGCGGTTCGCATAGTGTAATCGAATGGGGACGAGCCGGACGCTGTTTGCCAGTCGTGCATGATGACGAGGTTTATCGTGGCAGCCATCAGGCAGAGGGCGAAGCCGGTGATAAAGATTCCGCGCATGACCGCGCGGACGTTGGGATGGTCGCTCCCATGAAGGATGAACCTCGCGCCGCTTAGGATCACCGCCGCCATTGCCACTATGCCGCTGAGAAAACCTGCCACGCTGGCAAACCCGCTCCAGTAAAACGGGATGCTTCCATGCGCCGGGAAGAAGACGCCGATGATGCCCGCCGCGCACAATGCCATAAAATAGATGGCTATGCCGATGACCGGCACGGCCATTGCTTTTGGCACGAACGACCACGCGCTGGGCTTGACCGTCACAGAGGTCGCGCCCTCCAGATTGACCACGCCTCCACTGATCGCAACCACGCTCATGTTTTCCCCCTGCGATGAATTGAGATGCTATCTGTTCAGCATGGCCGCACCGTGCTGCGAGAGCGCGCCGCTGGTGTAGGCGGATAGGACGTAGCTTGCGCCTTCCGGTGTCGTTGCGCTCAAAGCGCCGCCGCCTGAGCCGTTCTGCGTCAACCAGACGCGCTGCCCGGTCCTGATCGTCTTGTCGCGCGGGTTGATTGCCGTTCCGGTCGCCATGAACAGAACTTGCTGCCCGTCGCGGTGGAAGGCTTCCACACTCGCCTGCTGCGGCTGGCACATTTCCTGATAGCCGAGGCGGTCGCGCTTGCAGATGGCTTCGGCGCGCGCAGCATTCCCGCCCAACTGCGCCCAGGCCGGAATGCCCGGCTGCGTGATGTCGTTGAGCCTCACATCTTCATAGACGGAATCGATGCAGATTGTGTCCGCCTGTTGCCCAAGCGGCTTGTCCCCGCGCAGCAGATAGCCGCGAGACCCGTCCGCGTTCGACGTGAAAACAAGCGCGGTCGCATAGCCATAGCCGGTGCGGTTGCCCACGATGATGGTGTTCTGGCCTTCGGCCTTGAGCGCTTCGCGCACCTGCGCACCCGGCAGGCATTGTCCGGTTCGCAATGACTGCGCGGTAGCGGGCGAAACATAAGCAAGAATGAGCGTCGCGGCGACAGCTCCATAATAGCGCAGCTTCATCTTGAAGAGTCCCGGAAACGGTCCTTTTCGAGACTGCGCGGGACTTCCGTTCCGGCTGCTTCACCGCTATGTTATTCTCGAACATATCGGCTTCTTCCTTCGCGTTTCTGCTCACGAATAAGCCGGTCTCATAAACCACCATTTTCGAGATTGCCGACGCCTCGCCATGTGTTGGCGGAAGGACAAGCTTGCGCATCGGCTATGCAAGGGTTTCAACGGAAGACCAGTCGCTGAACTTACAGCTCGACGCGCTGCGTGCCGCAGGCTGCACGAGGATTTACCGCGACCGCATCAGCGGCAAGTCGCGCAAGCGTCCTGGCCTCACGCGCGCGCTGGCAGCCATCGGGAAAACCGACAGCATCGTCGTCTGGCGGCTCGACAGGCTGGGCCGCAATTTCCGGGATCTGGTCGATATAGCGGAAGAGTTGCGCGAACGCGGCAGCTACCTTGTCTCTCTGTCCGAAGGCATCGACACATCCTCACATATTGGTGAGGTCGTCTATCGGGTCATGTGCGTCTTTGCGGATTTTGAACGGCGCGTGATTGTCGAGCGCACCGTCGCCGGGCTGGCTGCGGCAAAGCAGCGCGGCGTGAAGTTAGGCCGCAGTCGCAAACTCTCCGCCGCTCAAATCGCCGAAGCCCGCCAGCTTCTGAAAACTGCAAAGGCTGACGCCATCGCCGCACGTCTCGGCGTCGGCAGGTCCACATTGTTTAGGTCATTGCGACAGGAGCAACGCACATGAGCGGTCCCGATACCCAACTTCGTGAATGGTACGAGGATGGCCGTAAACGCGGCGCGCGATGGCTGCAACTTCGCTGGGACCATTGGGATCGCACATGGGAGCCCGACTATCACTATCAGCCGACGCCGCCTAAGGACGTAGGGCCGGTGCATGGGCTTGGCGGCCTTATTGATCTGGCCTTGCCGCTGGAAGGGCAGAACGCCAATATCGCCGAAGAGCCCTAACGTCGGAAGGGCAAGTCGACATTTCTCGATTATTTCGGGCCAACAACCATGATGCAGTCATAGCCCGGCTTAGGTTTTTCCGCACAAGGCTGCACTGAGAGGCCGCGTACCCTGGCGGTATCAGTCACCACTTCGATGGCAGTTGCCGCATTGGGGTTAGTCACAATGGGCTGACTGGAGAACCATAGAGCTCCGCACATCGTGGCGCTGAGAGCGGCTCCCATGACGCCAGCTTGCATAAGTTGAGATTTTGTGAATACGTTCGTCAGCTTCATCTGTTCTCCTAGCTGTTAAAAGCACGAACAATCTCACACATCTGGAGCCAATATGTCAAATTCTGAGAGCGAATACGACATTGAGCTGTACAAGCTGTATAAAGATGAGATTAAGCGAGAAGACGATATCGTCTATCAACGCAGCATGAGTTCTCTTACATTTCAGGGATTTCTGTTTGCGTCGATGACTTTTCTAGTATCGAACCCTTGGTTTAAGGATGTAGTGGTTCCAATTCATCCGTTTCGGGAAAGCATGCTGGCATTTTTGGGCATTGCCGGGTTCATCGTCGCATTGTTAACGGCTAGCGGCATCATGGCCGCCGCCAGCTCAATCGCGGCTGTTTCGAAGGTATATAACGAAGGAAGTATACCCAAAAACCCGCTTTGGCCTCAACTTCACGGCAAGGGTCGGCGCTTCAAGCTGGGCGGAGGTCACGCCGTTGCGCTACACTTCCTCCTCGCCATCCTTTGGGGCGTCTATGAAGTAGTTCTAGTACAGTCCCTGCATTTGCTTCTAGAGAGTTTAGTTTTACCATTAGCAATATTGCTTTCGGCGCTTATCTTAAGCGCTTATCTCGCGACGCGCTCTTATCTCTCTAAAGATTAGAACGGCACATCGTCGTCCAAGTCCTCGATGGTTTCACCCAGCCGCTGCCGCGCGTCATGCGCCCATATCTGCGTTTGCAGGTCGAGATGTTCGGTTATCCGCGCTTCCAGCGGAATTTCGGGTCGCGCCTCACCCTCCCAATGGTGCAGGTCGTTAATCCAGTCGGTCACGCGGTCCCACTGTGACACCGGCAGCGTCACGGCGGCCGTTATCTCAGCTTCTCCGTCAGGGCCTGCGCTCCATGCGATAATCTCGCCTGTCTCATAACCTGTTGTATCGCTGCCCATGCCAAGCCCCTGATGCTGGAAAGGGGTTTTCGCTAGCACCTGATATTCTGGAAGCGGGGGGGATAGTTCACCCTAACCGATATCGTCGGAGTATGGATGAGGATGCCATTTCTAGCGCTCTGATGCTTCGTGACATCGTGCCTGAGCAGGCCCAATGCGTTAGAGTTGTGGTGATTGCATACTTGTCCTACGATTTAAGAATCTAAGCGCGGTTACGGCGGTAGCACAAGCAAAGCTATTTAGAGTAGGAGTCGGGGTAGATATTTCTCCCGCTGTGGAGAAGTGATATATAGTCTCTCCCACCATTGCTGCGGGAAATGTGAATGCGTAGCTGCTCGCAATGTACCAAGCGTCTTTTAATAATGAATAACTCATGACAGGAACTTATCACATGAAAGTTATTCTGTCAAATATATTGAAGTTTATAAGAGGTATTAAAGAAAATCTTAGTAACTCCCAAAAGATGGGTGGCGCAATAATTGTAAGTACGTTGGGAACGCTCTTGGCCGCCTATGCTACTAATTTTCTGGGATTTGGAGAGCGGCGTTCTGAAACAGGCAATCCTCCCGCCAAATCCTCAACGCCTAGCAGTCCGCAACCTAACGTGCCGCCAACCTCGCGTCCGGAAAGTATAGACGCCTCTGCGGGCGAAACGCGGCGCATCTCTGTCAGGGGTGAACCTGTTCAGGCCCTGGCCCCCAAGGGAACGCCTGCACAAAAGATTTCTGAGGACAAAGCTCCGGACAATCTCGCAGCGGTACCAAGCCAAAGTCCGGCAAATAACAATCCAACTTTAGAAATTACCCGAAATGCGAAAGCTAGGCCAATATTCGTAAATGGCAAAATTGCAAATGAAGTATCTTTTCAAGTCTCCTTATCCACTTCTAAGGAAGTACATGTCGCTTTATATAAATCAGGTCTAGATATTGCTCATCTTTCAGGACCAAACCTAAATTGTGAATTTCTACGCGAGAGATCATTCTCAATTCCTATTTACAGCGACGCAGATCCTAAATATCGCATAAAAACCGGTCCACTTATCTCGCAGGGAGATTCTATTACATTAGATTTTGCATTTAGATGCAATAGAGATATCCAGTTGGGTGAGATATTGAATCTCGATATAACTTTTTTTATGATAGAGGCATATTCTGATCAAACATTCGGGCCATGGAGACTTAACATGAGTACTACAGTTAGGCTTTGATGATTTTGAGCTAATGTATCAGTTCAGTTGCTATTATTTGGTTATAAAATTTGTCCGGTTCATAGCCAAACTGCTACCATTTATAATCACTACCTGCAGCATTGTTGCGCGGTCGAATAGCCGGGCCAGTTCGTCCGGCGTGATGAGCGCCGTGCGGTGAATCCCCTCGCTGGTCGCATCGGACGCGCTTGTCCCCGCCGAACTGCTATCGCCCTGCTGGACGCTCTCACCGCCTGAAACCCCGTCCTGGCTGGAATGTCCCTGGCTGCTGCCGGTGCCGCTGGCACCCGCGCGGGCGAGAAACGGCACGAGGCCCGACCCGCCGTCGCGCGCGGCGACACGCTGCAACTCCGCCATGTCGGACAGGCCCTCGCTGATGCTCGACCCGCGCGACCAGCCACTCTGCTCCGTCCGGCCCTGGCTTTTGCTTAAGCTGGATGTTGTGCTGCTGGAGCTTGAGCGCGTCTCGCGGACAAGCTCCAATTCGCCCAGCCGCTTCGACAGCCATTCGAGCGTCGTCATATCGGCATTGGCGAAAAACTGGAGCAGCCCGGCATTGCCGAGGAAAGTTTCCCAAGACTCCTTATAGTGCCGCTTGAGCTGGCCGAGATCCTGAAGGATGGTCCACAGCTTGACGCCAAACCCGGCCATCAGGCCAGCAGCCTTTTCGATAGATTCAAGACGGCCCAGCGCGGCGAATTCATCCATCACGAACAATACCGGATGCCCGCAGGATGCTCTCGCCAGCCCCTGCGCTTCCATCCGGTAGAGCGTCAGGTTCAGCACAAGGCGCAGGAACCGCGCATGCGTCGGAATGAATCTGGCTGGCAGGCAGACATAGACGGAAAGCCCGCCCGCGTCGTCCTTCAGCCGGTCGATATTTAGCGTTGCGCCGTTGCCCTCCAGACACCTCCGCATCCACGGACTCTCGATGAACTTCGTATTGCGCCGCGCCGTGGAAAGGACACTGCCGCGCTCGTTGTCGCCCATCTCGGTGATGGAATGCGCGGCACCCGCGATAACATCGCGCACCGCCTCATTCGGCGCTTCGCTGTTCGCCATCTCATGCCACAGCGCATCGAACGGGCCGAACTCCTGTTCGCTATCGGGCAGAGCGGCGTTCAACCGCTTCGCGGCGTGCGTATCGCCGAGCGTCAGCAGTTGCCGCACCCGCACGAGGGAACGGCGCGGCCCCGTTTCCGTCGCGGCGACATGCAGCAATATGCCCTCCAGGATTTGTCTGGCTGACTCGTTCCAGTGAATGTCCTTACCGTCGCCGCTGCCAATCATAATCGCGTCGGAAATCGCGGCGGCCAAATCGATGGCGTCGTCGTCGCCAGCATCAATCAAATCGAGCGGGTTGAACGTGACGCGGCAATCTTCCGGCACGTCAGCAGCATGATGCGGGTCGAGCACGGCGACATGATGACCGGGCAGCGCTGCGCGCTTGGCTGCGGTGACGCTCGCGTTCTCGCCCTTCGGGTCGATGACGACGCAGCTTCCCGGCCAGCGCAACAGGTTGGGAATGATGCAGGAGCGGCCCTTGCCCGCGCGGCTGCCTGCAATCGTAATCGCATGCCGGTCGTCGCCATAGCCGACTTCCCGGTTCTCGCTGTCCCGCCCGAGGAAGATGTCGCCGGGCTTGTACACCGGGCCAGTGAAGCTCCATCTGGCGGTGCCAAGGGGTGCCGCGCGCTCGTCACGCCCCGGCACCCCTCGGGGAAAGTCGTTGAACGGAAAGTCCATCATCACCGCTCGATGGATGGTGTGCCATTGTTCCGCCGGTCTTCGCGCGTGATGAGGCTGGCCGGGTCTTCGGTTCCGGCCAGCAGTTCGCGGACGCGCTTGCCCACATCGCCGCGCGACAGCTCGTCGGCTTCCGCAATCATCGTCCCCCGGTCGGCGCGGGCGGACTGGCAGGCGTCGGGGTCGCCAAGACCGCAGAAGATATCCTTGAACATGATGACCATGTTCCGCCCGCCATTGGACGCTTGCAAGAGCTGCGCGCGCATCTGCTGCGCCATGGTCTCGAGCTGAAGCGCCGCCTGCGCAATCATGTTCGCGCGGCTGTACAGCGTCTGGTATGCCGCGACGACGCGCTCCTTGTCGGCCTGAACGCCGGCAAGTTCGCGCTGAAACGCAAGCTCCGCTTGCGCCTGTCCCTCCCGCTGCGCCTTGGCGATGGCTTCCTGATAATCGGCCTCGGTGATGTTCATGACGCCCGGCTCACCGCCGAGCTTCTGGTTCATGATGCCGAGTTCAGTCCGCGCCTCGATGGTCGCCATGAGGTCAGACGGACGCAGGCCGGGCCTCGCCACGAGTTCAAGCCCGCCGACCAGCAGGACCAGCGCGAACCCGCCGCCGGCCAGCGTCGTCACGGCCTGCCGCAGCCGCCGCGACCCGACCGCACGCGCGCCGCTTGGCGCGGCAAACCCGCGCCCCGGTTCCGGCCCGTGATTCATCGGCGGCATGGATGGGATTGGCGGATTTTCCGCCGCCTTCATCGGCGGCAACTCGGGTAAGGATTGAGGCTGGTTTTGCATGGCACGGCCTTTCGGATTCTGGGCAAGAACTGCCCGAACTCGCGCTTAGCCGTGTGCAAACTTCCGCCGGGGGGATAGAATGGTGGTTGAATTGGAGTCCAAATGACCAAGACGTTTATGGAGATTCTCGACGAAGAAGAGATAGACTTGGCTGTCGGCCCGTTCGCATCTTTTCTCATTCCGCCCGGCTCCCACGATGGAGATCGCACCTGGTCCCGCTATGCTTATGGCTATGACGCCGCGTTTCGCGAATTGTTCGAAACAGCATGGCAAGCCTGGCCTCGCCGGGACTATCTCGTCGAGCCGGTCATATTCACGGGGCGTCATGCCTTGGAGCTGGCAATGAAGGATGCAGCCGATAGGCTCTCCTGGCACACCGGCGAGCTGGTAAAATTTCTCGGTCACTCGCTTAGCGAACGCTGGGAGGAATTGCTTAGACAGCTACGACTGGCCGAATATTCAACTCTCGACGAGTGGACCGCGCATTGTTCTAAAATCATCGCTGAGCTTCATACCCTGGACCCGGATGGAATGCGGTTCCGCTATCCAAACGATAAAGCCAACGAACCCTTCGTAAACTCGAAGGTGGAACTAGAAGATTTCGGTCGTGCTTACTGGCATATTTCAACTTACTGTGATGCCGTAACAACGATGGTGCAGGAGTCGGACGGCTAGGTTCGAACTTTATCCTGAAACCCTAAGCCCACGACAAAGTCATAGATAACGCTGCGCGCAAGATGTGCGTTGTACTACAACGCTATCTTGGCAGGGAGGCCGCTGCCTCGCCTCCCGTGCACCCTCCAGGCCTGGCGTTTCACCGGCGTCGAGCCGGTGAAACGCCAATGGGGAGACTTCCGCTCTCCCCAAACCCCATCGACCAACCCTGCGCGGATTGGATGCCGCAAGGGAGCCCGTCCGCTCCCTTTGAACCCATGACCCAGGGGCGTGCCTGTCGCTCAGCGCCTAAATGAGCATGTCGAATAAAGTTGTGGGAAACGCGCTTCTGCCGTGACCAATCCAACTGGCAACTAGTATGTGGGATATGCGTCCCTACGCTCGTTGAGGTACTCGGCGACCGTTCGTTAGCATCTGACCTAAGTGGAGCCGGTATGAACCACTATCGCCACGCAGAATGGGTGAAGTTCAGGAACGAAGTCATCAAGCTACATGGCGGGCGATGCGCACGGTGCAATCGGTCGCGTGACGACGGCGTCGTTCTTCAGGTTCATCATAAGAGCTATGCACCGGGCCGGAAGCCGTGGGAGTACGGCCATACGGAATGTGAAGCGCTTTGTAAGGGCTGTCATGCCGAAGAGCATGGGAAGATTATGCCTCAAAGCGGCTGGGAGTGGATCGCAACCGATGACCTCGGCGATGTCATGGAAAACTGCGAATTATGCGGCCAAGACATTCGGTATGTTTATGCAATCAGGCATCCCAATTGGGGCTCGATGGCCGTTGGTACCGATTGCTGCGATCGACTGACCGAAACAACCGACGCCAGTGAATATCACGAACGTTACCTTAAGACCGTGGATATGCGGAAACGCTTCGTCAGTTCCAAAAGGTGGAAGGCCCTACCCAATGGCGACCTCTATATCCGTCAGAAGGGCATTGAAGTTTCCATCTGCGCAGACGAGTCCAAGTTCATCATCGTCATGGATGGTGCGCGCGGCAAGGCTGAATATGATAGCGTTCTGGACGCAAAGATTAGGGCATTTGATTCGATCAATTCGGGTGAAGCCCTTACTTATCTCGCGCGGCATCGAAAGCGGGAACTGGAGCAAATTGCTAGGCGTCGCGGGCATAGATTCGCTTCACGATTCACTACACCACATGCGCTCGAGCAGCTGCGCCGGTTAGGGTGAAAAGTTGCGCCGTTAATATACTCCGGGAGGCGCTTTCGATGACATTAGCCAGCCTCCCGCCTCGGCCGCTGATGCGGAAGCTGTGGATAGTACTGGTTCGCGCTTGACGCGGTCCCGTTGATGTTCCTAACATGTTCGCGCTGGCTCTAGCGGGCAGCGCGGCAGGCGGGATGACCGTCGAGAGCGAGCGGACCTGCTACGGCGAGGCGATGGCGCAAGTCGTCGCCCCGATTGTGCGGCAAGGGCCGAAAGGTTCCGCTGCGGATGTCAGCACCCGCTTGCCTGACGAGACTAAGATAGCCGCAACCTTTACCGTAAGGGGTACCTGTCGGACGGCTACTCGCTTTAGTTTCACCGGGAGGTGGGAGGGCCGCGCGGCATTTCGCCTCTTGCCTAACGCCTTAAAAACGTTACGCTTTCAGGGAGGAGACCATAATGCGCGAACCATGCAAAAACGTGCCAACCCGGCACGGGTCGGCCGGAGGCGCTTTGCGGCAATTCTGGTCGGACTGGCTCTAGCGGGCAGCGCGGCAGGCGGGATGACCGTCGAGAGCGAGCGGACCTGCTACGGCGAGGCGATGGCGCAAGTCGTCGCCCCGATTGTGCGGCAAGGGCCGAAAGGTTCCGCTGCGGATGTCAGCGCTCCGTCAGGCGGGTGAGGTGAATCGACAGGACCCCAAAGACGCTTGGCATCAGAACTCATCAAAGCTGTTAGGAACCAGAGGAATCTCGAACGCGCATGGAGCGTGATTCAGAGGAATGGCCGCACTTCGAAATCAGAAGAAGTCCGGCTTGAGCTAGAGACGTTCGCTGAAGATGCACCAAGCAACCTGCGCTCGATCAAGAGCAGGCTCGGGCATAACACGTTCAAATTTGAACCGGCAAAGGGAGTGCCAATCCCGAAGACCGACGCTCAGGGAAAAAAGACAGGGAAGTTTAGACCAATCGTCCTGGCCCCGGTCGAGAGCCGTATCGTACAGCGAGCAATCCTAAATGTTCTGATGGACGTCTCGGGTCTTCAACCCTTCATCAAAACCCCTTTCAGCTTCGGTGGCATCAGAGGTGAACGAGCGTCCGAGCGGATAAAGAGGGAACGCAGCGAAGCGGTTTCTGCTGTGCCCGCCGCTATAAAGGCAGTGCTCTCCGAGATTGGCGACGGTGCCCGTTACGTTGCCAGCGCGGACATCAAATCATTCTTCACTCGTATCTCCAAAGACGCGGTTACAAAGATTATTGCAGAGGCAGTCAAAGATGACGAGCTGATATCGCTCTTCCGCAGCGCCATCGATGTTGAGCTTTCGAACATGGCGCAGCTCAGAGACAAAGCTACTGATTTCCCGATAGAGGATATCGGTGTAGCTCAAGGAAACTCGCTCTCTCCTCTGCTCGGCAATATCATTCTTGCAGAATTTGACCGTGTGCTGAATGAGGGGGACTGTCGCTGTATACGCTATATCGATGATTTTATCATCCTAGCTCCCTCAAAGAAGGCCGCGAATGCCCGGCTGCGCAAAGCGAAGGAGATACTCGCCACACTGGGGATGGAGTTGTCTCCCGAAAAGAGTTCCGTAGGCGGCGCTCCAATAGAAGAGGGCTTCGATTTCCTTGGCATCAATATATGCCCCGGTGCCGTGCGGCCTGGCTCCAAAGCGCAAGCAAAAATCTGTAATTCAGTGAAGACGGCTTTTGATGAAAGCCTGAAGGCAATGCGAGGCGTTCAGCACGGGCAACAATTCGAGAGACCCTACTCGTTCGCGAGTACCTTGAAGCGCGTCGACGGTATGATCGACGGATGGGGTAAGCATTATTGGTTCTGCAATGATCGCCAGGCATTTGAAAATCTGGATCGCAAGCTAGAGCGGTTTCCACACGAATTGAATCGCAGGGGATTCCCATTGGGGGGCTGATGTGATTCACGCTGTCTGCTGGCGAAGGAGGCCGGCATGGATGGCTCGATCGCTTTCACAGGATCTTCGGGACAGGGTAATTGCCGCGATTGATGGCGGGCTGAGCTGCCGAGTAGCGGCAGGTCGTTTTGGTGTCAGTGTGTCGAGTGCGATCCGGTGGCGGCGACTGGCGCTGGAGCATGGACAGGCGATTGCCAAGCCCCGCGGCGGAGACCGGCACTCAGCCAAGATCGAGGCGCACGGGGCATTTATCCGCGACTTGTTGACCGAGCAGGCCGACATGACCCTCATTGAGATACAGGCGCGTCTGATCGAGCGCGGCGCTTCGGTTGGCATCGGCACGTTGCATCGCTTCTTCACACGTCACGGGATCACGCGGAAAAAAAGACCGGGCACGCGATCGAGCAAGGTCGCCCCGACGTCCTGAGGCAGCGTCAGCGCTGGTTCGACGGTCAGCTCGATCTCGATCCGCAACGCCTCGTCTTCATCGACGAGACCTGGACCGCGACAAACATGACGCGCAGCCATGGCCGTTGTGCCAAGGGCGAGCGCTTGCGGATGGGATATCCCCACGGCCATCGCAAGACCACCACGCTGGTTGCGGGCCTGCGCATGACCGGCATGGTCGCGCCGATGGTGCTGGACGGGCCAATCAACGGCGACTGGTTCGAAGCCTATGTCGCCCAGGTGCTGGTGCCGGAACTGCGGCCCGGCGACATCGTCATCATGGACAACCTGTCGAGCCACAAGCGCGCATCGGTGCAGATGCTCATCGAGGCGGCCGGCGCATCGCTACGCTTCCTGCCGCCCTACAGCCCCGACTTCAATCCGATCGAGAAGACCTTCTCGCGCCTCAAGGCCATGCTCCGAAAAGCAGGCGAGCGCACCGTCGGCGGACTGTGGGACCTGATCGGCAAGCTGGTCGATCTGTTCAAGCCCAACGAGTGCGCAAACTACTTCAGATCCTGCGGCTATGAACCAGAATGAATGGAAACCGCTCTAGGGAAGCTGGTGGGTAGGTATATCGGAGAATATACCGCCATACGTGGGAGCACCCCGGAAGCCAGTCATCAACGAATGCTCGGTGTTTCGGAGTTGCGACATATTCCGCGTGAGCCATTCTCATATCCGAAGCAGCGTGACTGACTGGCGGCCGATAGCATTTCAGGACTAACCGCGTTTCCCTCCGGGCCGCGCTCTACTCGCGTCCGCTCACCGAGCCTGTAGTCTCGGCCATGCGGTGACGATCGCTAACGCATGAAGGCTTGGGGCTTTGCCCCTGGCGCGCTGCGAAGAGTCCTTCCGCCCAGCTTCCTCCAGTGCCTTTCGTGCAGCCGGTTCCCCGCGAAGGCTCTTACTCCGCTTGCACCCCCATTCTCGCCGAAGGGCAAGGGTTCAGCAGCAGCTGCAACCCAAACCCAAAGGAGAGAAGAAAATGACACTTACCAATCAAATCATCTGCGGAGACGCGACCGAGGAATTGAAGCGCCTGCCGAGCGGCAGCGTGGATATGGTCCTAACCGATATGCCGTATTTGGTGAACTATCGGGACAGGATGGGCCGGACCATCGCCAATGACGACGATGCGCAGAATGTGCTCCCGGCTTTCCCGGAGATGTTCCGCGTTCTGAAGGACAACACCTATTGCGTCGTGTTCTGCGGATGGGTGGAGATAGCGCAGTTCAGCCAGGCATGGGCGCAAGCGGGATTCCGGACGGTGGGCCATATCGTCTGGGAGAAAAATTATGCGTCACGCGCGGCGCATACCGAGTACCGGCATGAATCCGCCTATCTGCTGGCGAAGGGCAAACCGGTATGGCCGAAAGTGCCAGTGCCGGACGTGATGAAGTGGGAATACACAGGCAACAGGCTGCACCCGACTGAGAAGGCCGTCAGCATCCTAACGCCGCTTGTCCGGGCATACTCGCCGATAGGGGGCATCGTGCTGGACCCCTTCGCGGGTTCGGGCAGCACATGCGTTGCAGCAGCTTTGGAAGGCCGCAGCTCTATCGGCATCGACGTTGAGCAGAAATATTGCGCGACGGCGCGCAAGCGGCTGGATGGCGTAGCGCGCTATCGGAAGGAGGCGGCGTAAGCCGCCTTTACCGGCCAAGTTCCGGCCCGCGTCCGCGCGACATTCCGCGCGGATGTTCCGTCCGGCGCAGCGACACGCGGGATTGCTGAGGGCCCTCGCGCTGGCGCGACAGGTCGCGGTGCAGTTCCTGAACCTGTGAGGCAAGGTGGTCACGCACGGCGCGGATGTCGCGTTGAAGGTCGCGACGCTGCGCGAGCTGTCCCGTAACCAGGCCATGCCGCTCCGCGCGGTCGCGCCGCACGCACGCGGCGGCTTCCGCTTCATTCTGCGTTCGGACTTTGCCGTATTTCCCCGTCAGACGGTCCCACAGGCCCATGACGCCGCTGCGCAGCCGTGCGTTCCGTTCCTTCGCTTCGGCGGTGGCTCGCACGCGATGGCCCTCGTCGAGGCGCTGCCGCTCCTGCCGTTGGCCGTCGCGCATGACAAGGCGCTGGGCATTAAGCGGCTCCAGCGCCTTGTCTCTGGCTAAGCCCGCCTCGCGGATGAAGCCTTCCAGCTTGGGCGCGATGACGCGCGCGATATGCTCGCGCGTTTCCGCGACGCTGCGCGCCTGTTCGGGACTGCCGAGTCTCGCCGTCACGTCCTTGGCCCGATTGCCCACGGCGCGGGCAATCGACAGCGCTTCGCCCTCATAGGTGACGGCGACATGCGCGCGCCGGTCGCCACGGGCGAGATAGAGACCACGCTCCTCCAGAGCCTTGGCGAACGATGCGGCGCTGTCCGATGCCGCCCAGCAGTCCTGTATCGTCGCTTTCAGCTGTGCGGGATTTTGGCCCATGCGCTTTGCCTGCTGCCATTCGGCGAGGCTGAAATTGCGCGGGTTCCGGGCTTGCGAATCCATCAACCCACGCGGCATCTGCCAGCCGTGTTCGAGATACAGGCCTTTCGAAATCTCGCGGAGCTTGGTTTTAAAGAACGGCAGCGGTCGCGCGGTCATGGTGTCCGCGTCGATGCGCGACCACACGGCATGGCAATGCCGCCGTCCTTCCTTTTCGTGGAAGATGACGATGCGCGGCTGACCCTTGAGGCCGGTGCGTTCTTCGATTTTCTCGATGGCCCGTTCGAAGGTTTCGACGGACACCGGTTCTTGTTCCGGCGGGTTGAGTGACACCGAAAACAGGAACTGCTTGCAGCGCGTCCCTTGGGCGACGGCCTGCGCCTCTTTCATCGCGCCCTTCACGTCACCGGCCATGAAGCCCCGGACTTCATGCAGTTCGACATGTTCGTTCTCTGCCTTGAGCAGATGCGCGCCAAGCTGGGCCGCGCCGCCGCGCTGGGATGCCTTCAATATCATTCGGCACCCGCAGAGAGGCCCAGCGCCTCAATCAGCATCCGGCGCATATCGGCGATATCGGCAAGCGCCTGGCGCAGCTCTGCCTCAATCTCGGGGTCGAGAGCCAATGAGCCGCTATTTGCGGCCTTGGCCAGCTGGTTGAGATTGGCGGCCATGCGGGAGTTGCCGAGCTTGCCGAGCAGTCCCGAAAGCGCCTGATGGTCCCGCACCGGAAACTTGCCCCGGCTGCGCGGCGGCGGGTTGTTCGCATCGAACAGCCGCCAGCGGATATAGGCACCCAGCGACATGCCAGCGGCGTCACGCTCAAGGCGCGCGCGGTCCTCGGGTGCAAGGCGCAACGAAAACGGCGCGGCCTTGGCGGGCGCGGATGGTGGACGGTCGGGCATGTTGAAACGGCGCTAATAAGCAACGCCCCGCATCCCGGGGGGATACGAGGCGGCAAGGTTGTGATTGTTGAAGATGAGAGAATCGGGCTAGTATCGCTGGGCGCTAAGGCGATGGCGGCGAAAGGGACGACCCGGCTAAAATCCGGTTCCAGTCCTCCAAATCCCGAAAGATTTGGTTTGCGGCCTCACCTGTAAGGCGCACCATTACCCCATCCTGCGATATTCGCGGATGGGGTTAAGCTCTAGAAAAACAACAGAAAACTCGAAATGGCCATCCGCGGCCGTTCGTCCGAATTTGGCTCTAACCGCGAGGCGTTGGGGGCCAATTTGGGGGCGCTGAAATCGGCTGGCCCCAACTGGTTTTGGCTCACTTCGCTGATGCTTTAAGCGCATCCAGACGGTCCGACCACCACTGCATCATCTCAACACGCTCGTCCCAGTAGTCAGTGCGGTTGTAAGCCGCCCGGACGGCGTTCCTTTCCTCATGCGCCAGGGCGCGTTCGATCACGTCGGGGCGCCAGCGCCTGCTCTCATTGAGCAAGGTGCTGGCCGTTGACCGGAAGCCGTGGGCGGTCATCACCCCGCCATATCCGAGCCGACGGAGCGCTTGGTTCACGGTGTTCTCCGAGATAGGCTGCCTGAACGAGTGGAAGGCGGGGAACACGAACTCGGTGCCGCCCGAGATCGCTTTCATCGACCGGATGATCTCGAGCGCCTGGCGCGACAGCGGGACATTGTGGTCCCTTCGCATCTTCATGGTGGCGGCAGGAATATTCCAGCGCGCCCGGTCGAAATCGAGGTCGGCCCACCGCATTGTCCGGATCTCTCCCGGGCGCTGGAACACGTGCGGCGACAGCTTCAATGCTGCACTCGTCGAGGGGTATCCCTGGTAGTCGTCAATTGCCCTCAACAGGGCGCTCAGCTTTCTATCATCGACGATTGCCGGATGGTGCTTCTCCTTCGGGGCAGCCAGCACGCGGGTCAGCATCGGGGCGGGATTGATCTGGGCCCGTCCGGTCAAGATGGCGTACTGGAGAACCCGCCCGACGAACGAGCGCAGGCGCCGCGCAGTCTCCCGCCGGCCTGATCCGTGGATTTCCCGCACGGCAGTTAGCAGGATCGGTGCTGTGACATCACTGACCGGGAGCTGTCGAAAGCTTGAGGGAAGAAGAGACAGCAGCCACCGCGTCTTCTCGACGGTGGTGATGGCGAGACCCTCTGCTTCTCGCATGTCGATATATTCCTTGGCGACGGCGCTGAAGGTGCTCGCTGCCTCCATCTGCGCTGCGAGCTTGCTCGCCTGCTTTTCCCGCTGCGGGTCCTTGCCGTCAACCAGCAGGGCCCGTGCCTCATCGCGCTTCGCGCGAGCGACCTTCAGGCTGACCTCGGGATAGGCACCGAAGCTGAGCTTCTTCTCGGGCCCGAGATGGCGGTACTTCATGTACCAACGCTTCGAGCCCGCCTTCGCGACGAGAAGGTAGAGACCCTTCTCGTCGTACAGCTTATAGTCCTTGTCGCCGACGCGCGCGGCGTCGATCTGCTTCACTGAGAGCGCCATGATGTCGCTCCCCGTTACGCGGCGCAGCGCTGCAGGAGCGCATCGACGTCGGCGGCGGGAATAAGCGTGACCGAGCCGACCTTGATCCGGCTGAGCTTTCCTTCCTCCATCAGCTTGTAGATGGTCGAGCGACCGAGGCCGGTAGATCGCACAACTTCGTTCACTCGGTAAGACTTACGTTCCAAAACTACTTCCTCTTCTGTTCAGGGAAGTTCGCCATTTACCCACGCGCCAAGGCTCAACCAGAGCGCGCGGGCACCGAAGCTAGGTTTCGCGTTTCTATTCGGGCCGGCCGGCCTCCATGGCTCGAGCCAGGTCCTCCACCCGCTCGTCGAGCGTGGAGAGCGCCGAAGGAGGGAGGAGCCGCTGGTCGAACGGCCGCCATTCGAAGACCGGTTCATCTTCCCCGGTTGCGCACAGTGCGTGCAACTGCTGCTGCATGGCACCCAGCACGCGGATTGGTGCGCCGGTCTGATGGTCGGTATCGTCCGCGAGGTCTGCGGTGAAACTCAAGCGACACGGGACGGACAGGCACTCACCGAGGATGCTGATCGTCATGTTGAAATCGATGGTGCCAGTCAGCTCCCGCTCAATATGAAAGCGAGGTTGCAGGTCAGGTAGTTGCTGTTCGGGGTCAAGGCCGATGGCGCGGGTGAGCGAGCGCATGCGCTCCGGCGACAGGCGCCGCACGAGCTCCTGCGCGATGTAGGTGGGGAGCATTATCGTTCCTTCTGGACTCGCACCTCGACCGCCCCGCTGGCAAGCAGCAGGCGGCCGAGGTGGCGATATTCGGGGGATCAGGCGCCCAGCAGAGCGCTCTGGGCCTGGATCAGGCCCTCAAGGTCCTCGAGGATCAGGCGGCGCTCCTCGGACGCCTGATCGAGGCCGTGAAGCTCGCCCTCGAACAGGATCGCGAGCTTCTGCAACACTGCGGTAAGTGTAGGCGCCGGCATGTCCAGCAGGGCGTCTTGCACCTCCGCCCGAGCGCGCTCTAGCCGTTCATGCTGACGCGGCTCGGCATGCTCCAGCTGTTGGATCAGGTTCAGATAGTTCTGGAATTGGGTATTCCACGCGCCATCGGGCGCGCTATGGGCTGCTGCAGCCATTCGGTCGTCTCCTGTAAAGACGGTTGGTGGTCAGGACCGGCTCGGCGTTGGCGCGCCGGGTCGGTCCGTAAGGGTGACGTAAGAGTCCTGGAGTCCAGCGTCAACCGCGCCACTTCGAAGAAACACGGATAACCTAGTTATCAGCCAAAAAAATGCATTCGGACCGGCCGCCGCTGCCATTGGGTTGTCGCCCGTCAATTTTATGAAGGCCGTAGCGCCCAGCTGTTCTTTCGCTCATTCTACTATACAGATGAAGAATTTTTACTAAGAGATCGTGGCTAGGTTATATAAGTCTTATTTAAATCTTTTGTTGTACATAGAGGCGATTTGGCGGGGCTTATATTATAGTCCAACGCGATCTTCTTTCGCGAGATCCGCAGAGTGATCTGCTTGCACTGTTGACGCGGGCAGAGTTGGAGGCGGCTCCATTTCGCGCGCATCCGTATGGCCCCCGGCCATCCCCTTAATAAATCGCTATCGCCTGGGGCGAGAGCTCTGACGCAAGTCAGCGGTCTCGGGAACGCTGGCACGTTAGCGAACTCGCTCGAAGATCTCGAGCGCCCTTGTCTGGTCGTCCGGGTCGTGGCGCGACTGGGTTGTTTGCGGCGTCTTCTCGCTCTCGTAGACCGGCAGCCGGACCATCCGTTCGATAATTCGCGCCATTTCCTCGGACGCGATCTCCGGGACTGGCGTGCGGCCGCGGGAAGGCTCGATGGTCGGGCGGAGTCGCCCGACCATCGCGAGCAACTTTGCCTCATCGATCGGATCGAGATTTGACGGGACCGGTTGCTGTTCTTTCTGGTCCTCGTAAGCTGGCACCCGCGCCATCATCTCCGCGAGGCGCGCCTGCATCTCAGGCGGAACCGCGCTCTCGGGCCAGATCGTATGCTCGCCGATACGAGGTAAACGAAACCGTCCGGCATCCATCTTTGACATCGCATTCAAGTATCGATCGTCGGCGAGGACTCGATAGAGATCTGATGGCAGGTGATCGACCTCATCAGGCAGGCTCCAGCACAGCTTGTTCACCGTTGCCGGCGCGACGCCGAACTCCTCAGCGATTGCGTTTTGGCGGCTGCCACGCATGTACTCCCGGCGGATTTCCAGTTTCGTAATCAGGGGGAGATCGCCCTTTTCTGGGCGAAGATAGCCGAGCTTGATGCAGTCTTCCTTGGTAGCCGAAGCCCAGTTTTCGAGCACCTCGTCTTTCAGCTCTTCATATGCTCCCATGAACTGCTTCACCAATCGTGGCTCATGCCCGAGCGCCTCAACGTGATAGCGGATGCTGAACCCAGGCATGGCGAGCCAGATGCGGAGTTCGCGACGCATATCGTCGGGCAGCGTGTGCCAATTGGACCGCCTGAATTCCATCAGCTTCTCCGGAGCGTCCATCGGATTGAGAAGCCCACAATGAAAATACACGCGCGATCTCCAGTCTTTGCCTAGACGGGCAGATAGCGATCATCGTTAGACGAGTGTGGTGAGTTCGCTATGGTAGCCTAGTTCCGATAGTGTTTTCCGAATGCCGCGTGAGTTGGTAACTGAGACCTTGGTCGTTCAGCGCGCAGCTGGATGGTTCGACTAGGTCCCCCGACAGATAAGGTCGATGAAGCGCGAGAGCCGCGAGCGACCGAGGAGTGCGCTTTGTGCGATATTGCAGCGCTCGCTCCGGCCAAAATTTGAATTGTCCGAAGGCGCCCTTCCTAGGGTCGATTTGAACCCTAACCGTAAGGGTACCACCCTTATGAAGACAGGGTGGGGGTCGTTTTCGGCTAACTATGGTCGATTGCTCGCGCAGAAAATTTTTGGAAATTCAGGTAAGTGCGTTCGCCACCAGATGACGAAGCGCGGCTCGTACATCAGTAGGCAGTTGTTCAAGTGAAATTGTTGCAACGTCGAGGCGCTCCGCACCCCGCGCGATGCCGCGAGAGTGGGTGCGCAGAGCCTCTTCCCCCGGGAGCGCGGGATAGAGCAGTGTCAGGCGCTGACAGTCGTACAGGCGCGCGTAAGCCATCATTTGATAGATGTCAGCGTGCGAGATGCCCTTCTCGGGATGCTTCCACTTAGTATCGAGCACGGCGACGACGCGGTTACCACGCTTGACGAGAATGTCTGGGCGTGTGGGGTGACTGTCCGCGACCACGGTAGTGCCGTCTCTCCAGGGCCCGAGGCAATAAGCGAAGCCTCCTTGCGCCACGACGTCGAGTTCGGTGTCGGCGAGAGCGTGGCGTAGCTGCACAGCGATGTAATGCTCAAACAGCTCATTCATCGGGAAGAGAAGCGTTACGCCCTCCGGCGCGCGAGCATCGGCACGAGTTTCCTGCCACCGCGTGCCGAGTAGCAATCGCGCCAGTTCAAGCAGCGTGCGCCAGCGCCGGCTCGACCGATCGATCCGAACCTCCCGCCACGGCAAGGCGCCGGACGGGACATCACTTATGTCAGCGAACAGAAAGCGGAGTTCTGACAGCTTGCGCTGCGTATCAGCGGCTCGCGCATGCCACGTGAGCAGCAGCACGCATGCCTTCATGATCTGCATCAGCGGGACATCGGCGCCAAGTTCATCGAAACGGCAAGCGAGCCGGTCCGGTCGCACAGCATTGACGGTAAACTGCCTTCCTACATGCAACTGACCCCGAAGCGCGCGCAGATCTTCCTCTCGCGACCGATAGAGGCGGGGCAGGCCTCGACGTACCTCCGCCAACAGACGGTCGACAAAAAGCGTAATGAACAACTCGAGCAGCGAGTCCGCACGATGCGCCATCGCCGTCGCCTCTCCGGTCGAGAGATCGAGACCCAGTGCGACGTCGAGCATATGGACAAGCCGGCTGCGCACCGTCGCGGTCCCTTCCTCAACGCTGTCGGGATCGACCTTGGGCAGGATTTCGAGGCTGCACCCGCGTCCGGCTACCACCCCGACTACCTGGCGAGCGCGCAGGAACCGGTGATGATCGCACAGAATGTCAGTGCCATCGGCACCACCGAGTGCATGTCCCCGAGCCGCGGCGAGCAACGCATCGGCCTGCTCCCGTGAGAAGCCATCGTCGCCAACTGCAACACGGCCCCACTCATGGACCGTGAGATGCGTCACTCCGTGGCCTCATCCGCGACGTCGAGGATCGTCGCGGGAGGGAACCTGCCCACTAGCCGATCATACGCATCCTCCGCGAACGTCTCCCGCACACTCCAGCTATGGCGCTCCTCGCCGCCTTGCCCGGTCGGGTCCTTGAGCTTGCGGCAATCCAGGAAGCCGCCGCCCTTGCCTACAGGCTCGCCGAGCACCGCGGCTACGCGGCCCCAGTCCTCGAAGAAATACTCCTGGAGCAGGGGAATGACCTTGTTGCGCATCGCGGCATCGACATCCGCCCGGCTCCGACACGCGATGAAAAAGGCGTGGCCGATACGGTGCTCGCGATCGATCAGATATTCGATGCGGTCGTTGACGATCCCCAGCACCTTGCGCAGGGGCACGGCGTCGACGCTTTCAGGCAGAAGCGAGGGATCAGGTGCCAGCTCACGGAACACGAAGCGTCGGCGCAACGCGGTGTCGAGCAGCGCGATCGAGCGGTCGGCCGTATTCATCGTGCCAATAATATGGAGGTTGGCGGGAACGCCGAACTCCTGCTTGGAATAGGGCAGCCGGACGGTGAGCGCATTTTCCTGGCCGAGGCGCTTGTCCGGTTCGAGAAGCGTGATCAGCTCACCAAACACCTTCGAGATGTTGGCGCGGTTGATCTCGTCGATGATCAGCACGAAGGGCTCCGGCGCCCCGGTCGTGGTCGTCGCGTCGCCCCCCGCGACGATTTGCTCCAGCCCGTCCCAGTTCACGTGGCGGCCGTTCATCTGATACACCGAAACTTGGCTCAGTTCCTTGTCGTAGATGAGTTCGCGCGGCAGGCTTTCGTCGCTGTGCCATAGCCAGCGCACCGTACGGCGATGGTTATATTCCCCGTTCGGACCCGGGACGAATTGATACGGACCGGTGATCTCGCCGACCGCGCGGAATTTGCGGTTCCCGTCCGAGATAACGACCAGCGAGCCAATCTGCATGTTGATGCGAAAGGCGAACATCTGCGACAAGTTGGGATCGTTGCCGCTTGCATCGGGATGATCCTGCCGCCAGCGTTCCTTGATCGAGTCCCATGCGTCATAGTGCGTGCCCGACCAATCGATCTCGCCGCCCCAGCCGAGCACCACATAGCCGCCGCGGATGGCGTCCTGATAGATTGCGTCGTCTTCGGATGCCCAGCTGCGCCCGAGCGACATCTTGAAGATCTTGCGGTTGCGATCGATCACCGGGGTGCCACCGCCGGCAGCCTTGCCGCGATTGTTCGCCGCGAGATCGGCGACCAACTTGAAGATGCCGTCCTGCGGCTGGAGGCTGAAGCCTGCGCTTGCTCCGGTGCCCTCCTCCTGCGTCGCAGTGACGGGGCGCAGGCCCTCGACGAAATCCTCGTAACTGAAATTCTGGTGGAAGGTGACGAAGGCGATGCGCCCTTTCTGGTGCAGCGAGCGATAGAGCGCCATCAGCGCCTCCCGCTCGTGCGGCACTGCTTCACCGCATAGCCTGACGGCTTCGGCGGCCGTGGCATAGGTCTTGCCGGTGCCAGGCGGGCCGTAGAGGATCAGGTTTACCGGTCCGGCGTCGGGAGAAGTGGCATGCGTCTCCGCGCCAAGATTGAAGATCAGCACCGTGGTGGAACTGGTGTCGGGGCCACTATGCGTGGGCGCGCGAAGGTTCGCCATCGCCAGGAATTTCTGCCCGCGAAGTGTCGAGCAGACGTTCGGATGTGCCTGCTTCAGCCCGAGTGCGTTGTGCAGCTCACCCACCCGGATCGACAGACTCCGCTCACCTCGCGCACGCGCGGGCTGAACATAGTGTTCGAGCGCATATTGGCGGATGCGATCGCTCTGCCCCGTGCCGTTCGTCTGGCTGCTTCCGTCCATCTCCAGCTTCTCTCCGCAGGTGACCCAGATAAAACCCTGCACATCCCACAAATCGCGCGGATGCCAGCCCCAATCCCGCATGGCGGTGAACAGCTCGGCGGAGAGTGCGAGGACATGCTCATATTCGGCCGCCGTGAGCGGGTTGTTGCCGAAGAGGGAGCGACCCCACAGCGCCATGCCGAGATTGTAGAAGCGCGTGTAGCTGACTGCGATCGCCTCGGTCGGGCGCGCTAGTGCCTGGAACAGCGTGGCCAGCACGCGAATGTCGCCATACGGTTTGCTGTGCTCACTGCCTTCGAGCACTAGCGGCCAAGCGGTATCGACGAACGCCGCTGCTGCCTGCGGCGGTTCGTCCTTCGATAAGGTAAGAGTGCCTACCGCGGTCTCGAAGGCTCCATCCGACCGATCGCGCACGATGCGCAAATGGTCCTTCCGGCGACGATCGCCGATAAGATTCATTTTGGGGTCGTCCAGCACGGCCGCCAGCAAGGATCTGCCGAGCGCAGCGCTATTCGGGTTTTCGGCCAGCAGCGCCTCAACCGCCGCGATCAGCGTACGCTTATAATCATCTTCCTGCTCGTGATAGCCGCTCCGTCCCGTGAAACCGCCTCCGCTTTCGAAATCGTCGTGCGCCGCAAGGAAGCGCTCCCTAAGCGCTTCCAGCGCCGCCTCATCGATTTCTTCGGCCTCCGGTTCGTCCCCCTCGCTATCGTAGTTCGGATCCTTACCCTCAACGAAGTGCCCGTACTGCCGCGCGACGTTGATCAGATTGGTGAGCTGTCGCGTGGGATCGGTGGCCTGTGGCGCCATCTTCCGCGCGGCGGCTTCATTCGAGCGCCAATCTGCCGCGACCCCGCGGACTGCTTTCACAAGTTCGGGCCAGCGGCCATTCGCATGCAGTGTTTCGAGGTCTGGCTCGGCAAAGCCGAGTTCGCCCAACGCGCGCTCGATACGCGGCGCCTTCCGCACGCGATTATTCACGCCCTTTTGGGTGAGGCTTTGGCCTTGATAGGTACGCCGACCCAGCCAAGCGCGGAACTCAGCGTCACGCATCAGCTTCTCCGTGTCAGAAGTTCTTCGAGGCGTTGCGGCGCCCAGCCGGTTCGATCCACGGACACCGAACGGTGGCCGGGCACGGAGGGCAAGTGGTGGAGGTGGCCATGGATCACCTCGTGCGCGGGCTTGCGCTTCGCTTCGGCTGGGATGTGGATCAGGAACAGCGATCCGCCATCCACCTCCAGCCGGTGACGATTGCGCACCGTCTCGAAGATCCGACTGGCCTCGATTTCCGCCCTCTCTTCCTTGTCCTTCTTGTCGTCATTGCCGAGGATCAGGTGCTTGACGCCCGGTAGCGTTGCGAGGCGGCGCCAGTCCGGGCCGATGTCGCCCAGGTGCCAGATGACATCGTTTTCAGCGACACGATCGCGCCAATTGGCTTCGATCAGGGTGTCCAGCTCCCCAGCGGACATGCCGGACCATTTGCAGCGCCCGCCGGGCTGCTTGCCGAAATGGGTGTCCGCAATGAACCACGTCGGCATCTTCAGTTCTGCCCGCCAGTTGCCAGAGGAAAGCGCTCCGCCAGCGCTTCCCATTCCGTCCGATGCCCGGTCGCGTGGTTCGCCATGCCGGGCCGGGTCAGGTAGCCGTTTCGCTTCCATCCCGCGTCGGCCTGCCATTTGGCGTAGCTGTAGATCGAGCGTGCCGGCTGTTCGTGCCAGCCGATGTTGACGGCCCAGTTCGTCGGAAAGAACTCGAGCGTTGCGTAAGGCAGGTGATCGTGGATCCACCAGGCGAGCCGGGTCCAATCGCCGTCGCCGGGGAAGGCATCGACAAATTCGGCCAGGACGATGCAGGCCATCGCGCCCATATGGCCGGCGGCATCTCGCCGGTCCCATATATGCGCGGCATAGTTCTTGGCGTTGCTTGCGCAGTTATGTCCCCTCTCGTTCCCGAGCTGGTTCACGGCGCATGAGCGATAGGCGGAGCGGATCGCGACGCGGCCGAACAGGCGCTGCAGCGGCTCAAGCAACTGCTCGCACAGCTGCGTTCCGGCCGCGACAGCCAGTTCCGGATCGTCCGGCGCATTGACCAGGCCATGCACCGCCGCGATGTCCGAAAACAGGAAGTCGCGCATGTAGAAATGCTGCGACAGTCGTGTGCGGCCGAAATCGTTCAGGCTGGCGACCGTCCACCCCGTCATCCCTAGGCTTCCGTTTTCCCCTTGCGTCCGCGCTTCGGCTTGGGCGCGGCTGAGCACGAACACCACGCTCGTGGACCCGTCAATCGGGACATGCGGCACGACTTCGCCACAGATGGTAGGTTCGGGCTGCGATGGTCCAGCTCAAAATAGATCATCGATGAACTCCGAGCCGGGGGAGACGCCCGAGAGCATTAACCTGTCTCTCGCGCGGGTTGCAGCAACGTAGAGGAGGTGGCGTTCGGTGTTCTGTACGGCTTCCAAATCGGCCATATCGCCGATGCCTGAAAGCCGCTCAGGATCTGGAAGGACGTCTTCGTCCAACGCCATCACGGCCACAGCGCGGAACTCCAACCCTTTTGCGTCATGCATGGTGACAACTGCAATTAAGTCGTCCGTCGTCTTCACGACCGCACGAGCACGTGCCAATTGTGCCTCGCCCCGGATCAGGATCGCCAGCTCGTATGCGGCGGTCTGCTCGTCCATTCGCGCGTGAAGCCATGCCGCTACCCCGGCGATCTCCGCGTCTTCGTCGTGGAACAGCTGCACGATCGGTTCCGGGCCATCGAAAACAGAAACCGTTCCGCGCCGACTTTCCTCAATCCCGTCCTGGTCGAAAATCTCAGGCGCCAGTAGGCGATCGGCCGCATGGCGGATTTGATGCGAGGTTCGATAGCAGACCTTGAGGACCTGAGCGCGGCCGCGCACATTGAGCCCGAGCTTCGCCCAAGAGAAGGGCAGGTGGAAGATGCGCTGCCCAAGATCACCTGTGAAGAACAGTGCATCTCTGGTTCCAGTGCGTCCGGCTGCAGCGAGGAACCGCACTTGCGCTACAGAAAGGTCCTGCGCTTCGTCGACAACCACATGGGTGAACGGGAGCCGCCCACCATCGTCGATCCAGCGCGTAAGACGTCCGTACACATCGGCAAGCGTCACTGCACCGCGAGCTGCGAGCTCCTGGCGAACAAAGGCGAACACCGCCCACGCGCTCTCACGCTGTTTCAGGCCCAGCCGCGTGCGCCGCCCAATACGGGGCACCTGAGCATAGGCTTCCGCGTCGTGAAGTCCCCAAGCATCGACTAGCTCCTCCCACTCCTCAAGAAGAAAGGCGGGGCTGTGGCCGGTGCCGAGGCCGGCTTCAACCGCAACCCCGATCGCCGCGCTGATCTGAGCGGTCGTCGCCAAGTTCGGCTGGCCGAACGCCTGCGCGTAGAGTTCGTGAGCAGCCTGGTCGATCGCGCGTACTTTCAGTCTTTCGCGCACTTCGGGAGACGCATCGGTCATCAGGATCGCCTTGCCGTCGAGGCTGGCGGCGAGCGGCTTGGAGAAAGTCGTCAGTAGTACCCGTGAGTCCGGGCGGCGGGCTAGGTGAACCGCGCGATGCAGCGCAACAATCGTCTTGCCTGTGCCGGCTGACCCGGAAATGCGCGCAGGGCCCTTCCAGTCGCGGGTGACAGGTCCGCGTTGCGCAGGATGCAGGAATACTGCCCACTGTGCAAACGGGGCATCGAGCGCTGCCCTAAGCTCTTCCAGGCCCTCCACCGCGCGGAAGCGACGTTGCGCATCTGGATGCGAAAAGGGATCGGTGCCAGGCTCTGCCGGAGTTGCGATATGATCCTCGATCCGCCCGCCGGTAGCGAAATCAAGCAACGCCTCGGCCGCTTCATCCGGAAGCGAGGCAAAAAGACCATCGACGCTCGCCTCGTCGGCGGAGCGAACAGCCTCGAGCCAGTCACGCGGAACGCCGACATCCAGCAGTGCATCATCAGATAGCGTCGCGAACGGCCGGTGCGTCGCTACCGGTTCTGGCGCAGTTCCATGAACTCTCTCGGTGTAAACGAGACGCTCTTCGGTTCGCTCAACGACCTCGACGAGTTGCATCGCACCGGTCCGCTCATGTGGCACAAGCCGGCGCCGTTCGGCCCACCGATATGCTTCGTTATGATGCCCCACCCACGCCAACAACGTGTGGTCCCCGTCTTTATGCAGGACGATGCGAATGTCCTGGTTGACTCGCACGGTCCAGAAACCGGGCGCCGCCTCGACGCGGTGGAGCGACAGCCCATTGCCGCTCTCGTCCTGAGCCAAGTCGAAGGCAGTGATCTTCACCTGCTTCTGTTCAGCAGAGGTTAGGCGGTCGAGCGCCTTAGTGAAGGTCGAGGCGTAGAGGAGCGTCATTGCCGCTTGAGACGTCGCTCAATTTCGTCGAGCCGTTTACTCAGCGTGCCGATTGCCTCGAGAACTTCGTCTTCGTCATCTTCCTCCCAAGACTGAAAGAATTGCTCTGCTTCACCAAATTTGCCGCCTTGGCGATTGAGCGCGGGCTCGGCGGCCGCGATCAGGATAGCTTCTAGGTGGTTCAGTACCGCGTCGACAGGTGGTGCCGAGGGATCGCGCTCTTCAACATATCGTTTGCCGGCCTTGCCGACGACTGGATCTATTCCGAACCAGGAAAAACGCTGCCAGCGCTCTCCAAGGTGATCGGTCATGTGATTGTCGAGTCGGTCATAGAGGCGCTTATTTCCGTAGCCGGCTTGACCGACATAGAGAATTTTGAAGTTTTCGTCATACAGAGCGTAGACGCCACGCTGGTATCGGAAGTCGATTGGGTCTTCCTTTACCCTTTGGCGCCCGAGCAATTTCCCCTGGTTGCCTTTACCGGGGCTTCCCCAGGTGATCCTGTCGGCGTGCCAGAATAGTCCATAATTCTGGAACAGCATCTACACCCCCACCACCTTCATCACCTCATCGCCAAGGTGGTTGATGACCTTCACCGCCACCCGGCCGCCCTTCGGCTTGGGGAAGGGGCGCGAGCGGGTGCGTTTCAAGCTTTCCCAGGCGTCGGCGTCGATTTCCGCCTTCAGCGTGGTCTTGAGCGCCTTGTAGGGATCGTTCGCGCCGGGGAAGTAAGCGTGGCGGACGAAGAAGCTCTCGTAGTTGTAGTCCGTGTCGATGAACCAGACGGCAATGTCGTCGGCGTCGCTGGCGACGATCTCGCCGCCCTTGTACATATCGATGCCTGCCACCTCGATGCTGATGCAGCCGTCACCCTCATCGTGCACCTGAATGTCCGGCTCGCCGAAGACGGTGAACAGGTTGCCGGCGCCCGTGCTGGCGAGGTCCGGCATATGCAGGTCCGGGTTGATCCGCGCCTGGAGCACGGTGAGTGCACCCATCCGATCAAACTCGGAGGCATGGGCGTCGAAGTTGAACGAGGCGGCGATCAGCAGGTCGAAGCCCGCCTCCATCGCCTCGCGGGCGGCTGCGGTCAGGTCGGCGCGGGAAACGGTGCCATATTCTGGCCCGATCAGGATCGCGGCGCGGCGCGTGGGGCTGTCTGATAGCGTGTCGCTTTCGCCCTCGGACGCCTGCCGCACCGCGCCTTCGGCACAAATGAAGCGGCCGGGCCAAGGCTTGAGCGAAGAGAACACCAGGCGATCGGCCTTGTGGGCCTGCTGCACGCCCGAGCGCTTCAGGTTTTCCAGCACCATCTCGGCAAAATCGGCGCTCTCGGACGCAGCGCCGGCCTGGCGCCGGCCTTCGGCTGCCTCCAGCTCGTCGAACAGGCTGTCGTCCACGTCCATCGCGGGGACGCGGTGCGGCGAGAGGCTCTCGACCGTGAACGGGCCGGCAACGCGGACGCGGCCCTTGTCCTCATAGGGCTGGTCGTAGAGATACTCCGTCTCCGCCTTGGCGGCGATCGAGGCATCGATCTCCTTCTGGCGTGCGATGCGCGCCTGCCACCAGGCGGCATGGGGCTCGGCCGCGGCGGATTGCTGCGCGGTGAGTTCGCGCGGGATTTCCCATTCCTGCCAGTCGGCGCCGAGCGTGGCGTTGATCGCCTGGCGCAGCGGCTCCAGTTTCGCCTGATAGGTCTCCCAGATCGTGTCGATCTCAGCATTATTGGCGATCGACTTGAGCGTGATGTGCGGCACGCGCTTGTAGACGAAGCCCTGGCGAATGCGGCCATAGGTGGGCGTGTCGGCAGGGACGGTGCGCGTGACCTTGCCTTCCTCCAACTGCCCCTCGCGGCTGTCGGCGAGCAGATACCAGGGATAGCGCGCGCCCATGATTCGCGCGCGGGCCAGCGCCAGCGCGACCCGGCTGGTATCCATCGTGATCCATCGCCGGCCCCATTGCTCTGCGACATAGGCGGTGGTGCCCGATCCGCAGGTGGGATCGAGGACGAGGTCGCCGGGGTCGGTGGTCATCAGGATGCAGCGTTGGACGGTTTTGCTGCCTGTTTGGACAACATAAACTTTTTCATCCGTGAAACTGCCCGTCCCCATATCGGTCCAGACGTTGCCTATTTCCGCCGCCCGGTAATCACCGATGAAGCGTATATACCTGAGCGAATTTGAAGCCGCGAAAACCCGGTTGGCTTTCGTCAGCCTCTCAGCACCAGTCTCACCGGTTTTCCAGTACCCTTTGCCCGGCGTGAACGCCTTCCCTTTGAAGCTAATTGGAAAGCTGCCGGGCGGGCGTTGAGAAGTGAAATTATCGAGGCAGAAAACTTGTGCATCGCCATTTGCCGCCGCGAAATCCGACAGCTCCTGATCGCCAAGCCTCCGCACGTTCATGTCCGGGCCGAAAACGCAGCGATATACGCCCGAGTTGTCATCGCTAAGATTTTTATCTCTCAACGGCCGGCGGAATTTTGCTTTACCCTTGTCCTTGGCGAACCAAAGAACGAAGTCGGCCACTCCGGGCAAAAGTTCTGCGGTCTGACCGGCTGTCTTGGTGATGGTGATCGTGGCGACGCAATTCTCATCCCCAAACACCTCATCCATCAGCGCACGCACGCGATGGACATTCTCATCACCGATCTGCACGAACACCGACCCGCTCTCGGTCAGCAGATCGCGCGCCACGGTCAGCCGATCGCGCAGATAGGTGAGGTAGCTGTGGATGCCGTCCGCCCAGGTGTCGCGGAACGCCTTCACCTGCTCGGGCTCGCGGCTGAAATGGTCGGCCTTGCCGTCCTTCACGTCGCGGCTGGTGGTGCTCCACTGAAAGTTGGAGTTGAATTTGATGCCATAAGGCGGGTCGATATAGATGCACTGTACCTGACCCTTCAGCCCCTCGCGCTCGGCCAGGCTCGCCATCACCTTCAAGCCGTCGCCCAGGATCATGCGGTTCGACCAGTGCTGGTCGTGCTCGTAGAACTCGGTGCGCTGGTCTGGCTCGATCCCGTTGAAATCGGCGAACAGATCCGGCGCGGCCTCCGGCTCCTGGCGTCGCGCGCTGGCGCGCTTCAGATCTTCGACCAGCGCTTTGGGGTGGATCTTCTCCTGAATGTAGAGCGGCGGCGCCTCGACGATCAGATCGGACCAATCGGCCATATCCTTGCCGCGCCAGACGAGTTGCGGGTCCAGATCGGGGTTGCGACGCTCGTACGCCGCGCGGATCGGCGTCTTCACTTCCGGCGGCACGAACGCTTCCAGCTCCGCCGTGGGCGCGTTCAGGCGCGTCGCCTCGTCGTGCGTCAGAGTTTCAACGGTAAGCGGCTTCTTAGCCATCAGGCTTTGTCCTTGTTCTTCAGGCTGGCCGGGCGCTTCAGCGCGGTTTTCAGCCCGTCAATGTGCTCGAAAAGATCATCCGACACTGACTGCCAAAGCGGATCGAGAATGAACTGCAAGCCTTCGCGCCGCGCGAGCTTGGCGGCGGGTACGAAATCGGCGTCCCCCGCTACCAGGATGATCGTTGAAGCCAGGCGCTTGAGGGTGATCGAAGCGATGTCCAGGCCGATGCGCATATCCACCCCCTTCTGGCGTAGATCGAGCCGGATCATCCAATCCTGAAGCGCGTTCCAGTGCTTCGCCTGGGCCGCCAGTTCAGCCACGTCTGCGGCGCTGACGTTGATCGATCCGTCCGCAAGCGGCGGTATTGCAGCGAGTGTCTCGATTAGCGGCTTGGTGCGCAGAAGCTTGGTCAGTTGTTCGCTTTGAAGTGTCCAGCCGCTTAGCTTGCTAAGTGTGCCTAGTCGCAACGCTACGTTGCGTTGCTTGCGCATGAGATCGAATAGCTCACGCTGAAAAGCCGCCTGGTCACTCTTGGCATAATTTATCTGCTTGCGACTCAGCGGATGGTGCGCCTGTCCCTCGAAAGGGGGCGCGTCATAGTAGAAAATGCGATAGACGTGCTGATGCCAGTTGGAGCTGTCGTCATCCGTCAGGCGCTGCACATGCTCCTTGCACATCGCACGGACGATCGCGACTACCTTTTTGGGCGTCAGCTTTTCGGGGTTCGCTACCAAGCGGGTCAGGCGCTTCGTCAGGAAGCCGCCATCGATAAGGATTGCGATTTCGCGGCTCATCCGTTCGCTCCCGCGAGGCGCAGAAACGAAAAGGCCCCAAGATTTCGGTAACGCTCTGGATGTTCGAGCGAACCTACTCTCAAGGGGCGGATGTAGGCGCTATGTAGGCGTGCAAATCCTACTTTGCAATTAAATTTATACACAGAATGTGTATCACTCACGCGACTGCCTCCCCCAAAGCAACCTCGTCCAGCCATGCCTCTACCTTAGCGGCGAACTCCGTAGCGATGGTCCAGACATCGGTGAACTCGGCAAAGCCCCAACGGCCATGCTCGCTGAGCGCGTTTACCCCCGGCACCCACAGGGTGCGCATAGTTTCAGCTTTGTCTTTGTCGTCTTCGTCACGCGCGCCCTTAATCTCGACCACGAGATTGAGCGGATCGTCGGGGCCATGGCCGTCATCGATGCGTAGGATGAAGTCCGGGCGATAGCGCTTCGCTTCCCCTCCGGCACTATAAGGCACTTCGAAGCCAAGATTATGGTTCTTAACCCAGGCGAGGACGCGCGGATGCTTGTCCGCAACGCGACAGAACTCAGCCTCCCAGTCGCTATCGATCACGGCGTAGTTTATGTGGCAGCGCTCGCCCGTTTCGTAGCGGTCCCTGCTCGTCATGAAGCTGACGTGTCGGGTGCTGCCTTCGCGGTTATAGGGATCCAGCATCGCGAGCACGCGCCCACCGCCTTCCTGCCCACGGGTGATCGCCGCCATGATCCGGTCGGCCACACGATCGGCGATGTTGTAGTAGAGGAGCTGCGCCGGCTGCGTACCTCCGGCCAGCACGAGATGATCGGCCATCCATTGGCGCACGATCGACTTCGCCTGGATGATGAGCCCGACATTGGGTCGGTCTCCCGTGTTCGTCATTTTCCGCTTCACGATCCATTCGGCGAGTTTGAGGTGGATCGTAGCTGCGCGCGTGTCGGCGAGATGCTCGATGGTCAGATCGGCCGTTTCGCCAATGATGCCAGAGTTCACTGTCTCAGTCGCGCCAACCAGTTCGGGCGTTAGCTCGAGCGTCGAGTCGTTCGAAAAGGTCGCGGTGAGCCGTTCGCTCGGCAGCTCGGTGCGATAGCCCTCGACGCGCGGATAGCGGATCTCGGACGTATCACGCGCCGGGCTGATTGCATGGACGCGGACCATGTTTTCGGGCGGTTTTGGCGGCGCAACGACGGGCTGTGCAGTGAAGTCGAATGGGATGCCCAGCACGTCGGCATATTCCACAGCGAAATGACCATCAGCCTGAAGCTGATACGATTGGCGCCGCAAGGCACGACCGATCACCTGCTCACACAATAGCTGGGTACCGAATGCGCGGATACCGAGGACGTGCGTAACGGTATTGGCATCCCAGCCTTCGGTCAGCATCGAGACCGATACAACGCAACGAATGCCCTCGCCGAGTTGCCCCTTGCGCCCAACGGTATTCATCACCTCGCGCAGGATCGCAGCATCGTCGATCTTCTCGGCCGCAGCGCGATCACCGGTGCGTTGGATCAGCTCATCCTTGAAGCGTGCGATCTCGTCGGACGCAGCATCGCGAAAGTCGGTACTGATCGCTTCGCCGCTCTCAAGCTGATGGCTGTCGATCAGCAAAGTGCGCATTCGCGGGAGTGCGGATCCATCGGGATCGAAATTGCGGAACAGCAGGCATTTGCCTGTCACCGGCGTCACATTGCCGTTCGCATCCTGCATTTCGTAGCCGGCGATATAGTCGTGGACGAGTTTCGATGTGGCTGTGTTGTTACACACGACGATGAACACCGGATCCACGCCAACGCCCGCCTCGCGCCAAAGCGCGTGCGTCTTCTCATAGTGTCCATAGAGCGCGTCGATCGCGGTCAGCAGCTCGTTGGGCAGCTTCTGGGGGTCAAGCCCCTTCGCATTGCCTCGGCCCTTTTTCGGCAAATGCTTACCGACATGATCCCACAGGTTGCGGAACATCGGTGTGTCGCCGCCTGGCACATTGTCCATCACCGGCACGCGCGGCAGCTTCACGATGCCGCACTCGATCGCATCCATCAGGCTGAAGTCGCTCATCACCCATCCGAACAGCGAGCCTTCCCGGTAGCCGGAGCCTCGCAGAAAGAAGGGTGTCGCTGACAGGTCGTAAACCATAGAGACGCCCAGCTCGCGCTTCACCGCTTCGATGCCGGAAATCCAAAGCCGCGCAGCCTCATTGTTCTCCCGGGCCTCGGCCAGTTCGTCGCCCTTCAGTTCCTCGCCGGGCAGCGGCGGGCGTTCCCGGTAGCAATGATGGGCTTCGTCATTGAGAACGACGATGTTCTTGAGGCCCATGAGCTCGCCCGCCACGCGACGGATCATCGCTCCATCGCTCTCCGGCTTCGGAGTGGTGCGAAGCGCGGCCTGCTGCACCTTGTTCAGCGGCACCTCGTCCTTCTTCTTGAAGGCATGATAATTTGTGATGACGATTTTTGCGCGACCAAGATCGAGCAGCATGTCCTCGGGTACGATCTCACGGCCCTTATAATAGCTCTCTGGATCGTTCGGCTGGAGGACCCGCAGTCTGTCCTTGATGGTGATCCCAGGGGCGACAATCAGGAAGCCCTTGGAGAAGCGTTTCGCGCTAGGGTGTCGCACCGCATTCAGCGTTTGCCATGCGATCAACATCGCCATGACGGTCGTCTTACCTGCGCCAGTTGCCAGCTTTAGCGCCATGCGCATGAGTTCTGGGTTCGACGCGGCATTGGCGGCTTCGAGATGCGTCCAGAAGCGCTTGCCTTGCGAAGAAGACCGCGGAGCTACCTCGGTCAGCCAGATCACTGTCTCAACTGCTTCGACCTGGCAGAAAAACGGCTTCTGGTTGGCGAACTTGTGGGTGCGCCAGTGACGAAGCAATCGCGCGGTAGTCGCGGTTACTTGCCATTGGCTTTCGGGCAGTGTCCGCCAGCTCTCGACCGCGGACCTAATGCCATTGACGACTTCCGTCGGATTATACTCCTGGCCCGTGTCGTCGGCTAACAGGTCCGCCTGCATCGCCTTACCGCGGACCTTTCGCGCCTTGGGAATAGGCGACACAAGTGCACTGGGCCTACGACGAGACACGATTACGCTCGTCGGCTGGCCATTTCCATCAAGCTCCCAATGACGACCCGGCTCTTCATACGGAGAGTTCAAGATTGGCGACTGAAAAAAAGCTTCACTCATTCGAATATCGCCCCCGCACCCCGACCCTCTCCCGGCCGCCTCAGCGCGTTCCTGAATGGTTCTTGTAACCCAAGTCCGTCAAGCGCGACGCGATGATAAGTGTTGGCGGAAGTTCTGCTTTATGATCCATTACGGCGCGAGCGGGCGGGCGCTAGATGGCCGGCAGCCCTCCGGCGATGCCTATCGCGGCGGATGGAGCCTGCACGGGGGCCGTTTTGGGGGCGGACTCGATCGGTCCCGTAATAAAAATATTAATATTGAAGGCGTTGCTTGAATGGCGCCGGTGCTCTCTGTGTCAGCAAAGCGCCCCAATTCTGGTCGTTCGGCGATGGCGGTTCATCGCATCAAAGCCGACGTTATTTCAGGCCGTTGCCCAGCAACGCGAGTATCACGAGATTAGCAATCGCTCGTTACCAATGATCATAAAGGTCGAGATCGATCTCATGGTGCGGACCGACCTTCTCATTGCGGATGACCCGAAATGCGCACCCCAGCGGTAAGATTGCTTCGTCCTCTTCTGGAAACTGAGAGTAGCGCGCTATCAAGCGTGGGGCGCGTTTTCCGTGCATTGAAATCCCGCTTTTTGGTTGAATGCGGAAAATGACGTTTCCATCAAGGCAGGCATCGATACGCGTCGAGACCGATGTAAAGCTTGCCCAGACGAATTGCTGCCCGGGTATATATTTTTCTATCGTCTCAATAACGAAAGCTGCACCTCGGAAGGTGACGCCGAGATGCTCTGGCTCATTTCGAATGATGGCATTGAGATGCGCAATTCACGGAACCAAAGGATGTGCACTCACATCTTCGCCATGATGGCCTTTGCGTAAGAGCGCGTTGACCTGATAATAAAGGCTACACTCCTCGGTGTATTGGCCAATGAGACAAGCGTTCATCGCTAATTCATCACTACACGCCTTGACATCTCCTCCTTGACGAACGAAGTCTGCGACCTTGAGGCCGCTCGCGATGAGGTCTCTCGCAGCAGGAAAATGCTCTTCAGCCGTGTAAGGTTTCTTTCCATCTAGCTCCAGATGGAAATGAAGCGTGTGTGCCGCCCAATAAGCGAGGCCATGCTTTTCGACTACGCCATCGAGTAAGAAATTTTCACACTCATATATTTCTAGGTTCTCGCTCAGGGTAAGGAATTCGCTGATTGGAGAACTAGACAGTCGATCACGCAAAGAGGCACTCCTCACCTAGAAACCCTTGATGCGCCTCAGTCTAAGTCGTTTCTTTCGATTTCACGACGCTCCGGCAATGGCCGTCAAACTACGTGCCAGTGAGCTGCGGGTCGACTACCAAAGGTACCTCGCACTCAACTACCTTGTAGTCGTGATCTCACTCTTGGCCGATGTCTCCGGTTTCTGGAGAGTTTCCGCGAAGCCAGAGATGCCAGATCGCGATGTCGCCCGGGGTGCTGCCACCGATTTCGCTCGGGTAGAAAAAAGGCCGTCCATGGCTGGAGGAGGCGGTTGGAAGCGAGGCTCCCGGGCTCGCAATCGGCAGCTCGCGCGTGTGCCAAGGATCTGTGATGCCGGACATCGACCGTTCCAGCAACGGCGTCAGGTGGGCTTCTAGCGTGGAATCGTCACGGACATAGGCGATCATCACCGCCTCGCGATTGGCCCAAGCATACTGCCCCTCGACGAAACGGGCGAGTCCATTCCTGCAATATAGGTCGGCGCCTTTGGAGGTGGACCGGTCGATGAGCTTGCATTCCACGACGATGGGGAAGGAAGGATGGCGGCCTGTGAGAAATATGGAAAGATCAGGGCGCCGCTCGAGATGGGCGCCGTCGAAGCTGATGCTTTCCACCCCTCTCGCTACCGTTGATACCAACTGGGTCCAGAGTGGATCACTAGATCGCAGATTGTTGAGTCTCGCGGCGAGCATCATGTTGATTTCGGCCTCATCGAGATCCAGCGACGTCGGCTGGTCTCGCATCAGGTCGAGCCAGACGCGGGTCACGGTCTCGAGAATGATATCGAGTTGTTCTGCCCCGACGGCGGCAAGCGGCAGTTTTTGGCCCGCGGTCAGTTCGGTCACGAGGTCCGGGCGGGGGCTGAGTACGGTACCCGTCACCGGGGCGTCGTTCCGGACAGAAAGGGCATATGATCCCAGACGAGCCGCCGCGCGACAAGGCGCGCTTGGCTCTCCGACCAGTAGCGCGCCTGGTTGAGGCGGCCGACGACGAGTCGGTTCGCGTCTTGCGATGCATAAATGATCTCGGTCGCCGATAGCTGATCAGCGGCCGCGATCACCTCCGTCCAGGCTAGGTTCCCCGACTGAAGCGAACCAGCCAGTTCCAATGCTACGAAGCGCCAGGGAGACAAGAGCGGAGTTTCCAGTATCTTCACGGTGAACTCACGGCCGTAGCGTATGCCCCACGGCCCGAGGTCGCGGGCCAGCCGATCGACGAACCCGCCAAGTTCTAGGTGCGTCGCCGGTTCCTGCGCGGCTTTCACATTCGCGGCGAACGGGAGCCGGAAGCGAAGCGTGTCCTCGATGACAGCCAGATCATCCGCATCGAGACCATAAAGTTTGGCCACCCAGAGATCGACCGCCGCCCATCCTGCGTCCGTCTCGCGTTGCGCAAGAGTGTCGAACAATCGAGATAGGTGGAGCCTATCCTGGGATCCGAGGCATTCGAACCTGGGCAGAGGGATCTCGTCGAGAACGAATTTCTCCACTACCTCGCGTTCGAAACCGAAGCGCCCGCTCGTGATCAGAGCGTGCCACAATGCAATGCGGCTGCAGAGGATCAGGGAAAGATATTTGGCTAGGTCGCTATCGTCTGGATGATTATGGGTGCTGTAGCCGTGAAAGCTCTGGTTGAAGACGACGTCGCCGAGTGAGATCGTAGCCTTGATCCGCCCGTGCCGGACGGGAGGAGATTCTGCGACCAGCAATAGCGGTCCAGTGAATAGCGAAATCGGACGCGGGTCGTGAATCCGGTTCGCGGAGAACCGGTCAAAAGGCGAAACGTCGAGAAGGAGGCTGAGGTCGGCGCCCTTCGGAAGCTCGGGCAGGTGATGGAGGTAGGCGGCGGATGCTCCCGGCTCCTCCTCGCCCTTGCGGATGCGGCTACTTTTCCTGAGGCGCTGGTAGCCATTGCCCATGTTGCGCGGGCGCCCCTTCTCGGCGCCAAACAGTTCTGCCCAGTAATCGCGAAGCGTGGGCAGGCCCTTGCTGGCGATGCGATCGTACAACTCGAGGTCGAGCCTGGATCCGCGAAACAGAATCTTGAGAAGCTCGGGGCGGGCCCTGACATCGCGATTGGGCAGCACCTCGGCATTCGCTGCATCGACGCGCCAGTCTCCGCTGGCATTGAGCGGGCCCTCGAGATGGGGGCTTGTGAAGCGGAAACCCGCTCCGGGCGGAGGGGCTGTATTACGGGCGAAGAGTATGCAGAATGGAGCGGTGATTTCAGGCCAGACGCGGGTACGCCTCAGTTCGGTGCCATTCACGATGCCCGTAACATCAAGGGATGCGAGCAGCGCATTGCGCGCGTCGGGCATGGTCTCGCCGCGCTGGAATAACAGGCGGGCGTGGAGGGCGAAAGCGATCTGGCCGCCGGGGCGCGCCCATTCCATCGCGCGCCAGACGAAGGGAAGATCCAGAACCTCATTCGGTATCGGAGCGGCGAGTGCCGGTTCGCCCGAGCGCTGACGAGCGAGTCGCCGAACTCTTTCCTGAAGATTCGACCAGTTCGCGAGGCGCGTCGCCGTTGCCCACGGCGGGTTGCCGATGACGAGATCGTACCGGCCTTCATGTTCGGCCCCGACGGTATCGCCGAGGCTACCGAGCCCCTTGGGTTGTTCCGGGTCGTCGTCCGGGCCGGCGGTCAGTGAACCGACATTGCGAAGCACATTTGGCCGCAGATCGTCGAACCGTAATTTTTCGATCGGTTCGGGATTGGGATCAAGCTCGATCGAGATCAGATACAGGCCAAGTGCAGCAAAACGAAGCGCCGCTTCGTTGATATCGAACCCGGTGATCTGACCGTACAGGATCTCGCGTAATATCTTCGTGTCGGGACGTGAGCCGTCACTGCGCCAACGCTCGGCAACGAGTTGCCGGAACGCGGTCAGCAAGAACACCCCGGCGCCGGCCGACGGATCGAGCACTTTCACGCCATGCGTTTCGCCTTCGCGAGCCAGCGCGCCAAACGCCGCACGCACCATGAGGTCCGCTATATGGCGAGGCGTGTAATAGCCGCCTTCGTTGCGCTGGGTCTCGGGATCGCGATGGCTGAGATATCGCTCATAGGCCTGGCTGAGAACGCCTACTGGAATATGGGCGAAGTCGAGCTGGTCCCATTTCTCGTGCCATCCGATATGGAGCTGATTACCAGTCGCCCGTCGCAAGATGCTCCCAAGAATCCGGAACGCGTCGGATGGGAGCGAGCCGATCGTCTCAGAAGCGAGGGGAAGAAAATCGCCGTTGAAGGTTGCGTCGAGCCAGGCTGAGGCTGCCACCGCGCTTGCCGGTTCGTCGAAAAGGGCTGCCGCATCGCCATTTGCCAGCGCGGTGACCGCAAGAGGCAACATCTCCCGGTCCGCGAGGAAGCGGAGAAAGAGCGCCCGCCCGACGAGTGAGATCGCGTCGCCGCCCGCGACGCCCAGCCTGTCGAGATCATCCAGCGCTCCCGTGAGAAGCCGCAGGACGACCTCGCCGATCCAGCGGCGGCTCGCTGACAATCTCGGACGAATGTTGCCAAGATGGGGAATGACGATCTGTTCGTCGATCCCGAGGTCGCCGAGAGCCAGTCGCGCGCTTTCGGCCGGGCCATCGAGTGCGATGTCGTAGACGGTGAGCCTTCCGGCATCAACAACGACGAGATAGGGCGTGTCGCCTCGCATAGCGAGCACTCGGCGAATGCGCGCCAGCTGGTCGGCATTGATCGCGACGGAAGCGCCATCGACGAGAAAGAATAGCGGACGATCATGCCACTCGTAGACACCAATCAGCGGAGCCAGATCTGAATCCTCGGCCGAGCGCGCTGCGGTTATCGTCGCATAGGGCAGCAGCGCGGGGCCATCGCAATCGATCGGAATCAGCGAATCCGGTTCGCCGCCGTATCGGCGCAATATCTGATCTAGGGCCGCCATAGGATCAAACTTGTCAAGGGGCGGTTCAGTGGGCGACTGCGGCCGGAGGCGACAGTCGCCGCAGTGCCAGGTCGATCAGACGATCCTCGAAGATTGCTTCCTTACGGCGTGCGGCATCCGGGCCGCCCGGCCAGGCCTTGATGCCTTGGCGGATTGCCGGCAGCGTCGCCTCGACACCCTCGACCGCGATCAACCAGTCGATCGTCGCCAGCAATTCCATGCCGAGCGGTGACTCGAACCCGTCGATCAGCTGCGCCGTGGCCTCGAGCGCTGCCCTATAGGGCTTCGCTTCGTCCGTGGTGAAGTAGGCCTGCAGCTTGTCCTTCTTCTCGTCATTGAAACGGATGACGTCGAAAGGGCCTGCATCGTTGATGCGCTTGTCGCAGGCCAGATAGCTGCCATCGAGCGAGTTCAGAAGATGGCGCAGGTCATCGGCATAGGGGCCATAGCGATTGGCCGCGAAGTGCAGGTCGAGCGGGTCTTTCTCGGCAAGCCGCTTGGTCGCGGATTCGAGGAACCATGCGAGCTTCTGGACCTCGAGAAGCGTGCATTCGATGCCGAGCACCCAATAGCGGCGCACAATCTCCGCGACCAATGCACGCGCGGGGGTGAGCTTCTCCACCCCGGCGCGCTTGGCGACATTCTGATATTTGGACGTTGGCTCGAAGACGATAATCTCGACATCCGACAGATCTGTAAAAGCACGCTCGATCTCGGGCCTAACCTGATCCCATTCGAGCCCGCCATTGCCCGCGCCGAGCGGCGGAATCGCGATCGAGCGTACATGGTTGGTGGTGATGAACCGGTGCAGCTCCGAGAGCCCCGAGCGGATCCATTCGATCCGCGACGGGTGGCGCCAATGCTTTTTAGTCGAGAAGTTCACGATCCAGCGCGGACCAAACATGTCGCTGTTCTGGGTGACGAAGATCGAGCCGGGCTCCAGCGCGTCGTCCGCGCAAGCGCGCTCGTAGAGCTTCGCATTCTCCGGATACCTCTCCTTGAACATCAGTGCGATGCCCTTGCCCATCACGCCCACCGTGTTCACGGTATTTACTAGCGCATCAGCGGGCGCGTCGAGCAGATTGCCTGTGGTGTAACGAATCATGGGAAATACCATCCGGGACGGGTGCGTGCCTTCACTTCTGTTCCGCCCGCCGTCAACTCGGCTGCGACGGATGCGGTGACCTTATCGCTGTAGCAGCCGATTCCGATCAACGTTTCGACCGGTACATGCGTGCGGACGAGTGCCTCCGCCTCGTAGCGCTCGAACTTCGACGGGTCATTGGGGTCGCGCTTGAAGTTGCGTGCCGCAAGCATTCCCCAGTCGATCCAACCCAAATCGTCGGGATTGGCGCTGAACTGAGCCGCCTGGAGATAGGCATGACGATCGGAGAATACAAACGGGAGGCCGAGCTCGCCCAAGCGAGAGATCGAGGAGACGAGGATCACGATATCCTCATTGTGCTGCTTCTCGATCCCCCCATAGCCCGTATGAATGTTATACATCATCGGTGAGTACGGCGTGAAGTAGAAAGGGACATAGTCGCTGAGGACGCCTCCATAAGCGGGCGGAAGCGCACGGTGCCGGCGTTTTCCAATCAATTCCGCATTGCCGATAGGCCGGAACGCCGGATCCTGCATCGGAGATGTGGCGCAGTGAATGCCGTTCGCTGTGAGCCAGGGAACATTGGCCCGGTGGGTAATCCGGAAGATGAGTGCTTTTTCCCGGTTGATCAGATCAGCAGACATTGCGTTGGTGTAACAGATCGGGCGCCATCGTGAACCTCCCCGTAAGCCTATGAGATCCGCGGAACTGGCGGCCGGCACGCCGAAACATCCTTAAGACAACAGTTTCGCGGCTGGTCGAGCTCATCATGTCCGACTTCGCGAGCCGGCCACTGAAAGCAGTCAGACCGGGACCGGCCCAAGAACCGCTATTGGAACAGAGGTGGGGCCAATCCGGGGGCCGACAAAGCTCAGCGCAGAAAAATTTACTGTGAAATTAGTTACGTAAGTGCAATGCGCCGATGCTCTTCTGGCACCATTTTCCCAGTCCGGTGACGTCCATCAGCGTCGCGTAAGTGGCTGGTGCCAAAGGCCTTTCCCCGATATCTTGTCCGACATGGTTCGGGTGGGCTCGCCCATGGCCCTTACCGCATGCTCGATCCGGAACCCCAGGCCCGGGACGAAACCCTGCAGGCTCCGCCCGTCCGGAGAATGGGACATACCGGATCGACGGGCCGGATCACGCATCCGGGCCCGCGCTTCCTTCCGGTTCCCGTCCACCGACAGACGCAGTGAAACGTCCCTCCGCCGACTGCCGTCCGGGCTTGAGGAGGGGCCTCAACATTGCCCTGGCCCTTTGGAACAGAAGCTGCACGTCCTGGCCGAAGCGTTCGCGATGCCCAACCCAAGCGCGATCATACATCTCGTCGATCATGGCTGCCTCCTGGCTTTGAAGCGAGTGGGAGGGAGATGCGGATCTTTGGCGACTGCTTCCAACAAAAGGATCGACTCGCCTTATCAAGAGGCTTTATCAAGCGGCATGCGACGGCTACCACCGCTTCCTGCAGTCCGGGCGTTTGAAGCGGTTGCGCGCAACGGCACCTTTACGGCGGCGGCGTCGGAATTGGGGATGACCCAGGCCGCCATCAGCTATCAGATCAAGATACTCGAGGAGCGGGTCGGCGAGCCGCTTTTCTTCCGGCGGGGAAGGCGCGCCGAGCTGACGGCCGGCGGTGCTCGCGTCGCCGCGCGGTTGGCGAGCGCTTTCGATGAGATCGAGATGGCGTTCGACGAGCTGACCGGCGAGAGCGAAACGGTATTGCGCATCGCCACGACCGCAAGCATCGCGAACAACTGGCTCGCGCGGAATATCGGCGCCTTTCACGCCGTCCATCCGGATATCGAGATCGAGCTTGAAGTCAGCAGCGCGGTGATCGACTTCGCGGAATCCCGCATCGATGTCGCCATACGGACCGGCCGCGGGGACTGGCCGGCCCTGAAGGCCGAGCATCTGGCGACGGTGTTCTTCACCCCGATGTGCAGTCCCGCGCTACTCGAGGGGCGCTCTCTGCCGCTGGACGCCCGGGAAGCCCGGGAGATGCAAAGGATCAGCCCGCAGGATCGATGGTGGCCGATATGGTTCCGGAGTGCCGGGGTGGATGACATGAACGAGCCCAAGCGCGGCGGGATTCGCATGGACTCGCAGGCAAGCGAAGGCCAGGCGGCGATCGCGGGGCATGGTCTTGCGTTGATGACCCCGATGCTCTGGAGTTCGGAGCTCGCGAGCGGTCTCCTCGTGCGTCCCTTTGCCCAGGTGGCCGATGAAGGCACCGCCTACTGGTTCGTCTATGCCGAAAACCAGAGGCGCAGCCGCAAGGTCGCCCGATTCCGCGATTGGGTCGTTCCGGCGTTTCGCGCCGCGGCCGACTCTTTCCAGATGAGTCAGGCCGATCACAAGCCGGGATGCATTGCATAGCCGCCACCGGCTGGGGCTCCGCCGCGAACGACTGCCTTGTCCGGATCGGGCGTCGCGCATGCCGTGGCGGGGAAGAGACCGCGGCAAAACCTGCCCGCATGGGAAGCAGGCGTGCCCCGCGGTCCCCCGCCATTCGATGCGTGCGGCTCCAGGCTTCGCGGCCGGAAACGCTGTGTTTCGATTCCGGGCCCGGGGCAGGGGGTGCGATCGTTCCGTGCGAAGCCCATGTCGGTGCGGGTGATCCGGGCACGGGCTCCGGATTGGAGATCGGGGATTTCGCATGAAGAAGATCGGCTTTCTCTCGTTCGGGCATTGGTCGAACGCGCCCTATTCGGCGACCCGCTCGGCCTCCGACGTGCTGCTCCAGTCGATCGATCTCGCAGTCGCGGCCGAGCAGCTCGGTGCGGATGGGGCCTATTTCCGGGTGCATCATTTCGCCCGGCAACTGGCGTCGCCCTTTCCGTTGCTCGCGGCGGTGGGCGCGAAGACCAGCCGGATCGAGATCGGTACCGGCGTCATCGACATGCGCTATGAGAATCCCTTCTACATGGCCGAGGATGCCGGCGCCGCCGACCTGATCGGCGGCGGACGATTGCAGCTCGGCATCAGCCGGGGATCGCCCGAGCAGGTCGTCGAGGGCTGGCGTCATTTCGGCTATGCGCCGGCCGAGGGCGAAGGCGATGCCGATATGGGCCGCCGCCATGCCCAGGTCTTTCTCGATCTGCTGAGGGGTGAGGGCTTTGCGCGGCCCAATCCCCGGCCGATGTTCCCGAATCCGCCCGGCCTGCTCCGGCTCGAGCCGCATTCCGAGGGGCTCCGGCGACGCATCTGGTGGGGGTCGGCGTCCGACGCAACCGCGGTCTGGGCCGCGCAGCAGGGCATGAACCTGCAGAGCTCGACCCTGAAGGCGGACGAGAGCGGAGAGCCTTTCCATGTCCAGCAGGCGCGGCAGATCCGGTTGTACCGCGAGGCGTGGCGACAGGCCGGGCATGGCTGGCAGCCCCGCGCCTCGGTGTCGCGCTCGATCTTCGCGCTGATGAACGACCAGGATCGCGACTATTTCGGCCGCGGCGACGACAGCGACCAGATCGGCGAGATCGACAATATGCGCGCCGTGTTCGGGCGCTCCTATGCGGCGGAGCCGGACAAGCTGATCGAGCAGCTACGGGCGGACGAGGCGATCGCCGAGGCCGACACGCTGTTGCTGACGGTGCCGAACCAGCTGGGCGTGGACTATAACGCCCATGTTCTGGAGGCGCTCCTCACCCATGTGGCGCCGGCGCTGGGCTGGCGCTGAGCGCATCGGGCAGGCCGGGCGGTCGGCGTCCGGCCGGAGGGGCGAAGCCTGGCGGCGCGGACTCTCGGGCGCGTAGGAGGGGAGCGCAGGGGAGCTGATCTGGTCTGGATGAACCGGATTGTGAAACAGCGCCCCCTTGGTCGCCAACGGCGTCAGGCGGCGATGTAGCGTTCCAGGAAGTGCTGGTGCGCCGGCATCCGCGCCACCGCGCCGGCGATGCCCGATCTGAGTTCGCCCAGCGCGCTCCGCAACTCGCCGTCGACGATCATCCGGCCCATGTGATGATGGCGCGCCGGCACCAGCCGCTGGCCCAGCATCACCTGCACCCAGCTGTCGACCCGGAACAGATCGTCCGAAGCCTGCCACGCGATCGCGCCATCGCGAAAGGCGGCGATCCGCTCGGCCAGGCTGTCGGGGATCGCCAGCGTCCGGCACCGGTCCCAGAAGCCGCCGTCCCCGCGCTGGTTCAGGTGATAATGGAGGATGATGAAATCGCGGATCCGCTCGATCAGGCTGGAATGATTGGAACCGCTTCCAATTACGGATTGATGCAAACTGTTGCATTACTGCGACAGAATGTGGCGCGATATCGCCTTCCGGCAGTCGGCAAGTTGCGGACTGCCGGGGATTTTCGGTCCCGATCGGTGCCATGGGCGTGCGACGAGTCGGGGTCGCGTGCCCGGCGGGTTCAGGCGGGGTCCTCGACCTGGTCGAGCCAGGCGCCATAGCCCTGGGCTGCCATTTCCGCGCGCGGCACGAAGCGCAGCGCGGCCGAGTTGATGCAGTAGCGCAGGCCGCCGCGATCGCGCGGGCCGTCGTCGAACACATGGCCGAGATGGCTGTCGCCCTGGGCGGAGCGCACTTCGGTGCGGATCATGCCGTGGCTGGTGTCGCGCAGTTCGGCGACGTTCGCGATCGGCCGGGTGAAGCTCGGCCAGCCGCAGCCCGACTCATATTTGTCGGTCGAGGCGAACAGCGGCTCGCCCGAGACGATGTCGACATAGATGCCGGGCGCCTTGTTGTGCAGCAGCGCGCCGGTGCCGGGGCGCTCGGTGCCGTTCTGCTGGGTCACGCGATATTGTTCGGGGGAAAGCGCGGCGACGGCCTCGGGGGTCTTGCGATAGTCGGTCATGCGGAATCTCCGTTTCGCCCCGTCATGTGGGGACGCCGGCGTGCCAACGCCAAGGGCGCGCGCTATCGTCCGGGCATGGCGAAGAAGAAGCGCATTCTCACCGCGACCATGGCCGATGGCTATGTGAAGACGATCGGGCCGACCGCGGTGCCCTTCACGCATTATTGGCGGATCGTCGCGCATCTCGGCGGCGGCCGGACCGAGGTATTCTGGGGGCACGTCAAGTCGCTCAAGGAAGCGACGGGCAAGCAGGCCGCACTCGCCGAGGCGGCGAAGCAGCGCGGCTGGGAACGCTATGACTTCGAAGTGGTGCCGCTGGTGGAATCCTGAGGCACGGAGAAGCGCGGGGCGGGGGCCGGCTGGACCACACCCGCCCGCTCGATAAAGGCGCCGCGCGCGACATTGTGCGGATGCGTGGGGGCTTCCGCCATCGCGAGCACGGGGGCGAAGCAGGCGTCGGTGCCTTCCAGCAGCGCGCACCATGCGTCGCGCGTCCGGGTGCGGAAGATCGCGGCGAGCCGGTCCTTCAGCGCCGGCCATGCGGCGGGATCCATCTGCGCGTCGAAGTCGGGATCGTCGGCCAGGCCGGTCGCGGCGCGTAGCTGGGCGTAGAATTGCGGCTCGATCGCTCCGATCGCGACATATTTGCCGTCGGCGGTCTCGTAGCTGTCGTAGAAATGTGCGCCGCCGTCGAGGATGTTCACGCCGCGCGCGTCGCGCCAGCCGAGCGTCTCGCGAAAGCCCCAGACCATCGACATCAGCAGCGCCGCGCCTTCGCTCATCGCGCAGTCGATCACCGTTCCGCGCCCGCCGGTCCTCGCCTGGAGCAGCCCCGCCGCCATCGCGAAGGCGAGCAGCATGCCGCCGCCGCCGAAATCGCCGACGGCGTTCACCGGCGGAGTCGGCTTGCCGCCGGCGCGGCCGAAGGCGTGGAGCGCGCCGGCCAGGGCGATATAGTTGATGTCATGCCCGGCGGCCTGGGCGAGCGGGCCGGTCTGTCCCCAGCCGGTCATCCGGCCATAGACCAGGCGCGGATTGAGGATGTGGAGTTCGGCCGGCCCGAGGCCCAGCCGCTCCATCACGCCGGGGCGGAAGCCTTCGATCAGCCCGTCCGCGCCCGCCGCCAGGGCGCGGACTTGGGCGACGCCGCCGGACGATTTGAGATCGGCTTCCACCGGCACGCGCCCGCGCAGCAGCGGGTCGCGCGGATCGGGTGAGGCGCCCGGCCGATGGACGTACAGCACTTCGGCGCCATGATCGGCCAGCATCATCCCGCAAAAGGGCGTGGGGCCGATCGCGGCGAGTTCGACGATCCGGATGCCGGCAAGGGGGCCCATTCTTCTTCCTTCTTCTGCTTTTCCCGGAAGGGAGGGGCTGGGGGTGCGCGTCATAGGCGAGGTCAGCCATTCGATCGCAGTATCGTAGGGCTGCGCCCCATTCCCGGGAGGTACCGACATTCAGGCGCTTCGGACACCCATATCCGTCATCCCCGCGCAGGCGGGGATCCAGGCTAGCGCAGGACAGCGCCGCCATCACGCGAGCGCTCTCCGGAGAGCATGGGGCTTGACCGCGTGCACGCCGCCCTTGGCACTGGATCCTCGCCTGCGCGGGGATGACGGAAGAAATCAAGGGCTTGATCGGGTCCTTGCCTCAACCCCTCCCGGGATGATCGCCTCACCGCGGCGCCATGCGGATACCGCCGTCCAGGCGGACATGCTCGCCGTTGAAATAGCCGGTCTCGATCATGCAGAGCGCGAGCTTCGCATATTCCTCCGGCCGGCCGAGCCGCTTGGGGAAGGGAACCGATGCGGCGAGCGCCTCCTTCACGTTCGGCGGCGCGGCGGCGAGCAGCGGCGTGTCGAAGATGCCGGGCAGGATCGTGTTCACTCGGATGCCCTCGCCCATCAGGTCGCGCGCGATCGGCAGCGTCATGCCGACCACGCCGCCCTTCGACGCCGAATAGGCCGCCTGACCGATCTGCCCGTCCTCGGCGGCGACGCTGGCGGTGTTGACGATCGCGCCGCGCTCGCCGTCTTCCAGGGGATCGAGCGCCAGCATGCCCGCCGCCGATTTGGCGATGCAGCGAAAGGTGCCGACCAGGTTGATCTGAATCACCCAGTTGAACGCCTCGAGCGGGAAATGCCGGATCGTGCCGTCTTCCTTCGCGCGGCTGGCGGTCTTCACGGCGTTGCCGGTGCCGGCGCAATTGACCAGGATCCGCTCCTGGCCATGCGCGGCGCGCGCCCGGGCGAAGCCGGTGTCGACGCTATCGTCCGACGTCACGTTCACTTCGCAGAACAGGCCGCCAATCTCGGCCGCGATTGCTTCGCCCTTTTCCTTCTGCAGGTCGAAGATCGCCACCTTCACGCCCCGGGCCGCGAGCGCCCGCGCGGTCGCGGCGCCGAGGCCGGAGGCGCCGCCGGTCACCACCGCGGCGATGCTGTCGTCAAGCTTCATCCTCTTCTCCCTTCGCTTGTCACAGACGCTCGACGATGGTGACGTTGGCGATGCCGCCACCCTCGCACATCGTCTGCAGGCCGTAGCGCTTGCCCCTTTTGTGGAGCGCATGGACCAGCGTCGCCATCAGCTTGGTGCCCGACGCACCGAGCGGATGGCCGAGCGCGATCGCGCCGCCATTGACGTTGAGCCGCTCGGGATCGACGCCCGTATGCCGCAGCCAGGCGAGCGGGACCGAGGCAAAGGCCTCGTTGACTTCGAACAGGTCGATCTCGTCGATGGTCATGCCCGCGCGGCGCAGCGCCCGGTCGGTGGCGAACAGGGGCTCCTCGAGCATGATCACCGGATCGCCCGCAGTGACGGTGAGGGCGTGGATGCGGGCGAGCGGGGTCAGGCCATGCGCCTTGAGCGCCGCTTCCGAGACGATCAGCACGGCGCTGGCGCCGTCGCAGATCTGGCTGGCATTGGCCGCGCTGATCACGCCGCCCTCGGCGAGCAGCATGACCGATCCGATGCTCTCGGCCGTCGCGTCGAAGCGGATGCCCTCGTCGCGGACGTGGATCGCCGGCCCCTCCGGCGTCTCGATCGCGAGCGGCACGATCTCGGCTTCGAAATCGCCGCGCTCGGTCGCGGCGGCGGCGCGGCGATGGCTCTCCAGCGCATAGGCGTCGAGCTCGGCGCGGTCGAGGCCGTGCTTGCGCGCCATCATCTCGGCACCCATGAACTGGCTGAACTGCACGCCCGGATAGCGTGCCTCCTGGCGCGGCGATTTGGGTCCGCCGAGCCCGGCCTGGGCGAAGAGCGCGACGGTGGCGCCCATCGGCACCCGCGTCATGCTCTCCACGCCGGCCGCGATCACCACGTCCTGCGTGCCCGAAAGCACGGCCTGGGCGGCGAACTGGATCGCCTGTTGCGAGCTGCCGCACTGGCGGTCGATCGTCACCGCGGGCACGCTTTCGGGCAGGCGCGAGGCGAGCACGGCGCCCCGGCCAACCTGGAAGCCCTGCTCGCCGCCCTGGCCGACACAGCCCATGATGACATCCTCGATCGCGGCGGGATCGATGCCGCTGCGCGCGACGATGGCGTCGAGCATTTCGGCCGCCATGTCCACCGGGTGCCATCCGGCGAGCTTGCCGCCGCGCCGCCCCCCGGCGGTCCGCACGGAATCGACGATATAGGCGGTGGCTGCTCCCATGATCCTGCTCCCGTTCTTTTCCGAATCGGCGTTATCGGCCGAGGGTAGCGCGATATGCGAGCGTCGCGCAGCCGTTGCGCGACCATCGCGCCATCCGGGTGGGCGCGGCACATAGCTATCCCGTGCATCGCGATGATTTTACGGAAAAAGCCTTAACGCCCGGTTCGGCGCGTTTCTGCAAAACGACGGAAAGGCATGATCGCCACAGATATGGAAACGGGTGCGCAACCAACTGTCATCCGCACGTGATAATCCAGATGGGGCGGCACCGGTCCGCTCCCGAAATGCGAGGTGGAATGGCCCGGATCATCTATGTCGAGGACGACGAGCAGGTCGGGGCCGGAGTGCAGCAGGCGCTGCGCGAGGCAGGGCATGTGGTGGGCCTGATCGATCATGGCATGCTCGCCTTCGACACGATCGCCTTCAACAAGCCTGACCTGGTGATCCTCGACCAGTCGCTGCCGGGCGCGCGGGGCCTGGACATATTGCGGGCACTGCGGCGGCTGCCGGCGCTTTGCCGCACGCCGATCCTGATGCTGTCGGCCAGGGGCGGCGAGGCGGAAATGGACGAGGCGATGGCCGCGGGGGCCAATGCCTGTCTGGTGAAGCCGTTCGCGCCCGAGCTGCTGGTGCGGCGCGTGGCCGAGATGCTGGATGACGCGAGCCTGCAGGGCGAAGCGGGCGCTTAGGGTTGGGGCATTGTCCAGGCAAATGCCGGCTTCTCCGGCTCCCCTCCCTTGCAGGAGCGGGAATTGCATGTTGACCCGTCCCGGGTCCGTCGCTGCATGCGCTCAGGCGCGGACGAACAGGTTCTTGAGCCAGAGCGGGCCGGTGCGGGCGGCGTCGCGCCAGTCGCCTTCGTCCTCGGCCGTATCGGCGGTGTAGTCCCGGGGGTCGAACAGCTTCACTCGCGCGCCGCGATAGGCGGCGGCGTTGCGCGTCACCAGGGTAAGGCCGTGCTCGAGCGCGGTGGCGGCGAACAGCGCATCGCGAGTCTCGGCGAGCGCAAGCTGGCCGCGGCGGCGGGCGATCGCGGCGTCGAGCGGCAGGACATGCCCTTCGAAGGCGGGGACGAGCTGCGCGTCGATCCAGCCGCGCAGCACTGCGCCCGCCGCCTTGTCGCGCCGCGCCGCCTCGGTGGCGGCGACCTCCAGCTCCATCAGCGAGATCGCCGAGAGGAACAGCCGCTCGCGCGCCACGCCCGCGGCCCAGGCGGTGAGCCCCGCCTCGGCTCCGCCCGCCCGCGCCTTGCGCAGTTCGAAGACGATCGGCGTGTCGAGCAGGAACATCACCAGCGCTCCGGTGGCGCGAGCGCGGCGTCGGGGGTGCCGGTGGGCAGGGCGAGCAAGTCGACGATGCTCTCGCGCTCGCCGTTCAGCCGGCGGAACAGGTCGATGCTCATCAGCACATGGGTGGGGCGCCCGCGATCGGTGACGAACACCGGCTCGGCCCGGGCGAATCGCTTGGCCGCGCTGACGTCCTGGTTGAATTCGCGGCTGGTGATCACCTTCATTTCGTGCCTACGTACCTATATTGTCCGCGTTGTCATGTAGGTACGTTACTACTATGTGCGCTCCTTGCAACACAAAGCCCGGCCGAAGCGGAAAAATAAGGGGGTGCGGCGATTTGCAGTTGCGTGCAGGCTTTGCCGTGCGCTCCCTTTCCCGAAGCCGCGCGACGGGCGGGCAACGCACCGCGCCGGGAATTGGGGGGAGGTTACCATGCTCGATCTGCTGAACAGTGCCTGGCACGCATTGACCGATGTGCTCAGCCCGCACGGGCCCGCGGTGAACGCCGCGAAGAGCTATGCGCCCGGCGACTACAGCATCCATTTCTTCCTGCAGCTGGCCATCATCATCCTGGCCTGCCGCGTGGTCGGCTGGCTCGGCCAGAAGCTGCTCAAGCAGCCCCAGGTGGTGGGCGAGATGATTGCCGGCGTGGTGCTCGGCCCGTCGCTGTTCGGCCTGTTCTTCCCCGATCTCCAGCTCGCGATCTTCCCCAAGGAGACGCGCAACGTGCTCTATACCGGCGCGCAGCTGGGCGTCGGCCTCTACATGTTCATGGTCGGCCTGACGCTGCGGCTCGATCATTTCCAGTCCAAGGCGAAGAGCGCCGCCGGCGTCTCGGCCGCGGGCATCGTCGCGCCGTTCCTGCTCGCCGCGCTGATCACTCCGTTCCTGCTCACCGTGCCCGGCCTGTTCACCCCCGGCATCAGCCAGGCGAACGCCACGCTGTTCATGGGCGCCTGCATCGCGCTCACTGCCTTCCCGATGCTCGCGCGCATCATCAACGAGCGCGGTCTGGCCAATTCCTCGCTCGGCACGCTCTCGCTCACCGCCGGCGCGTTCGACGACGCGGCATCGTGGTGCGTCCTCGCCCTGGTGCTCGCCACCTTCGGCGCCGGGCCGGGCGTGGCGGTGCTCGCGATCGGGGGCGCCGTGCTCTACACTGCGTTCATGCTCCTGTTCGGGCGCAAGCTGCTCGCTCCGCTCGGCCGCATCGTCGAGGCGAAGGGCGAGATGAGCACCGCGATGCTCGCCGTCACCATGATGCTGTTCTGCACTTCGGCCTTCATCATGGACGCGATCGGCATCCATGCGATCTTCGGCGGCTTCCTGATGGGCGTGTGCATGCCGCGCGGCCTGTTCGTCGAGGAGCTGAAGCGCAAGGTCGAGCCGCTCGCCGTCGTCCTGCTGCTGCCGATGTTCTTCACCTATTCGGGCCTCAACACCCGGATGGACATGGTCAACTCGGTCGAGCTGCTGCTGATCGCGCTGGGCGTGCTGGCAGTGTCGGTCCTTGCCAAGTTCGGCGCCTGCTGGGCCGCCGCCCGCCTCGCCGGCGAGGACAACCGCACTGCCCTCGGCATCGGCGCGCTGATGAACTCGCGCGGGCTGATGGAGCTGATCATCATCAACATCGGCCTGCAAAAGGGCATCATCGGCCCCACGCTGTTCTCGATGCTGGTGCTGATGGCGATCGTCACCACCGTGATGGCCACGCCCCTGTTCGAAGCGGTCTATGGCCGCAAGGCCCGCGAGAGCGGCGAGCTGGAAGCGCTCGACCCGAAGCTGGCGGCTGCCGCCTGAGGTCCTCCTCCCCGTCCCGCAACACCCCTGCGGGACGGGGCTTTCCGAAAGAAGCATGATGAAACGAGCGCTTCTGTGCGCCACGGGGCTGCTCGCCGCCGGTGCCGCGCATGCCCAGGACGTGAAGCTGACGCCCACCGCCGAGGTGCGGCTGCGCTACGAGCATGTCGGCCAGGACGGACTGCCCAGGGACGCCGACGCAGTGACGCTGCGCGTCCGCCCGGGCCTAGCCGCCGGCTGGCAGGGTTGGTCGGCATTGGTGGAGGGCGAGGGCGTGGTCGCGCTCGCAGGCGGCTATAATGACGGCACCAACGGCAGGACGCGCTATCCGCTGGTCGTCGATCCGGAGAATATCGAGCTCAACCGCGCGCAGCTCCGCTATGCCGGCAAGGACGGGCTGGCCGTCACCGCCGGCCGGCAGCGGCTGAACTTCGTTGACGACCGCTTCGTCGGCAATGCCCCCTGGCGCCAGAGCGAGCAGACCTTCGACGCGGTGCGCGTCCAATATGGCAAGCCGCTCGGGCTCAATCTCGACCTTGCCTATAGCTGGGACGTGCGCACGATAAACGGCCGCAACGGTGCGGGCGCGCGGCCGGTGTCGGTCGGCGGCGACAATGTCTTCGCGGTGGTCGGCTATGGCACCGGGGCCGGCACGTTGAGCGGCTTCGCCTATCTGGTCGACCAGGACCTGGCGGCGCTGCAGGGCTATCGCCTGTCGAGCCAGACCTATGGCGTGCGCTTCGCCGGCAGGCAGGCTTTGGGCAGGGACGTCTCGCTCGGCTATGTCGCCAGCTGGGCGCGGCAGAGCGACTGGCACCGCAACCCCAATCGCTATGCCGCGGACTATTGGCTGGGCGAGCTGAACCTGACCGCGAAGGGGCTGAGCCTGACCGCGGGCCGGGAAGTGCTGGGCGCGGACCAGGGCGTGGCGCTGACCAGCGTGCAGACGCCGCTGGCCTCCTACTTCAAGTTCAACGGCTGGGCCGGCAAGTTCGGCACCACGCCGCCGGGCGGCCTGCGCGACCTCTATGGGATGCTGAGCTATGGCTGGAAGAAGGTTGGGCCGCTCGACGCGATCAACCTGGGCGCCACCTGGCACCGGTTCGGGAGCGACCGGCTCGACCAGCATTATGGCGACGAGCTCGACCTGATCGCCGGGGTGAAGCGCGGCCATTATGCGCTCTCGGCCCGCTATGCGCACTACAAGGCGGACAGGTTCGCGACGGATACCGACAAGTTCTGGCTCCAGCTGGACTGGGCGCTGTAGGAATTCTCGGGCTCGAATTCCCTTCCGGGGAGGGGGAGGGGCCGATCAGCCGTTGATCGCGCGGATCAGCTCGCGGTGCGTCGGCAGGTCCTCGGTCGCGCGCTCGCTGAAATTCCGGATCCGCGCAAAGAGCTTCTCCGCCGCCTCGACATTGGGGAAATCGCCGCGCCCGCCCGACAGGTCCGTGCGGAAATCCATCCCGTAGAGAATGTACTGATAGTTGAAGAAGGCGAAGCTCTCGAGGTCGAGCAGGAAGTCGAAGCGCCCCGGCGGGCGGTGGCGCCACTGGCGCAGCAGCTCCTGCAGCCCTTCCGGGATCGAGGCCGAGTCGGCATTGTCGCGCCAGAAGGGCTCCTCGCGCCGGCTCAGGCAATAATGCAGCTTGAGGAAGGCGATGATCCGCTCGTAGCGCCCGACGATCAGCTCGTTGAAGCGCCGGGCCGGCGCGTCCACGGGGCCGTTGTGCGGGAACAGCTCGGCGATCATCCCCACCGCCGCCTCGATCAGCACCACCCCGGTCGATTCCAGCGGCTCGAGAAAGCCGCCCGACAGCCCGACCGCGACGCAGTTCTTCACCCATTGCGCCTCGCGATAGCCGGGCTCGAACGGGATGATGCGCGCCTGATAGTCGCCATGCCCGACATAGGCGCGCAGCACGCGTGCCGCTTCGTCGTCGGACATGTGGGCGGAGGAATAGACGGTGCCGATGCCGCGCGCGCCTTCCAGCCCGATGTCCCAGGTCCAGCCCGCCGCATGGGCGGCGGCGATGGTGAAGCTCTCGATCGGGGCGTCGGGTTCGGCATAGGGGATCTTGCAGGCGAGCGCCCGGTCGGTGAACAATATGTCGCGCACCGACTTGAAGCGGGCGCCCAGCGCCTTGCCGATCAGCTCGGCGCGGAAGCCCGAGCAGTCGACATAGAGGTCCGCCGCCAGCGCGCCCTGCTCGCGAGTGACGATGCGGGCGATCGCGCCGTCCTCGCCCAGCTCGACATCGGTGAGCAGCCCGGTGAGGTGGCGCACGCCCAGCTCCTCGGCGCGCTCCCGCAGGATGCGTGCAAGCCGGACGGCATCGAAATGATAGGCATAGTTGAGCGGGCCGGAGAACTCGCCCTCGCCCTGTTTCTTGGGCGCGCGGCGGCTCTCGGCGACTCGGTTCTGGATCGTTACGGCTTGCGCGAAGGGCGGCCGCGTCGCTTCGTCCTGGAGCAGCCAATAGGGCACCAGGCTGGTCCCCTCGGTGTAGAAGGGCGCTTCGAACGGATGGAGATAATGGTGGCGGGTGCCGTCGGGCAGCGGCGCGTGCAGCCAGTCGTTGAAGCGGATGCCCTGCTTGAACGTGGCCGAGGTGGCGCGGATGAAGCGGGTCTCGTCGATGCCGAGGAACTTCAGCGTCGACCGGATGGTGGGGAAGGTCCCTTCGCCCACGCCGATGATGCCGAGCTCGGGCGATTCGAGCAGGGTGATCTCGATCTGGGCCTGGTCGGCGAGATCGAGGAAACGCGCGAGATAGGCGGCCGCAAGCCACCCCGCGGTGCCCCCGCCGACGATCAGGATACGCCTCTTGCCCATGCGGTGCGGAGCTTAGCCTTGGGGTAGGGGAAGGGCCAGCGCCTCATTTCCGCAATCCCCTCAATCCTCCCCCGGAGGAGGAGGAGGAGGAGGAGGAGGAGGAGGAGGAGGAGGAGGAGGAGGATTTGGATGCTGGGCCATCCGGCTGCATATCATCTTCCAACCTGCCCCATTCCGGACTCGAAGCCCCAGGGAGGATCTCTCCATGAAGCTCGACGACAAGGCCGCGAGCCGCATCCGCGACCGGATGCTGGATGCCGTCGATCTCGCCGCGACCTTCGTCCTGGCGACGGAATGCGCGTTGACCGCGGTCCGGGCGGATTTCGATCTGTTCGGCATCCTGGTGCTGTCCTTTGTCGGTTCGGTCGGCGGCGCGGTCATCCGCGACCTGCTGCTCGGCGAGCATCCTCCCGCGCCGTTCCGCGACTGGCGCTATGCGGCGCTGGCGCTGGCGGCGACTTCCGCCGTCATCCTCGCGTCGTTTCTCCTCGGCCGGATCGCGAACTTCACGCCGCCGCTCCTTGTCGACATCTTCGAAGGCGGGGGCCTCGCGCTCGCCGCGGTCGCCGGTGCCCGCAAATGCCTGGACTACGGGCTCAACAGCGCCTCGGTCGTGATCATCGCCACGGTCAATGGATGCGGCGGCGGCATGTTGCGCGACGTGCTGATCGCGCGGGTCCCCAGGGTCCTGCACGAGGATTTCTACGCCACCGCCGCCATTGCCGGCGCGACGTTGCTCGTCCTGCTGGTCCGGCGGTGCGGGGTGCGCCCGGACCTGGCGGGGGCGATCGGCGGCCTCGCCATCTTCGCGCTGCGCACCGCCGCGCTCCTCGGCGCATGGCGGCTGCCGCATCTGCGCTAATTTCCCTCCCTGGAATAGAGGGGAGGACGACCTACAGCGCCCGGAACCGGAAATCCCGGAACTTCGCCGCGCCCGCGCCCGCCGAGTAAAGCCCCGGGCGCAGCATCAGGAAACCGCCGCGCACATTGTGGTGATAGCCGGACACTTCCATCCCCCGGTCGAAGCGCTTCCACGTCCTGCCGCCATCGCCCGAGAGGTGGAAGGAGATGATGTGCTGCCGGTTGGTCACCCGCATGCGCAGCCGCCGGCCATAAGGGTTGGCCGGCCGCCCGCGCTCCATGCCGTACTGGTGCGTCACGAAGCGCTTCTCGTCGAAGCCGAGTCCGCAATAGAGCTTCTCGTCATAGAAGAGCACCAGCCCCGCCGTGCCGCCCGGTGCGATCTCGATGTCGCATTCGAAAGCGTATCCGGTGTCGCCGGCGATCAGCAGCAGCGGCGACGAATCCACCGGCGCCTTGCCCGATGCCTGGAGCACCAGCGCGCCGGCTTCGGTGCGTGCGCGGCCCGCTTCTCCCGGACCCGGCTTGAAGAAGTTCCACTTGCGCCCGAGCGCCAGCGGCCCGGAGAAATCGTCCGACAGCGCCTGGCCGTGCGGCACCTGCGCACCGCCGCCGGGCTTGCGGATCGGCTTCGACAGGTCGCCGCCGGTCATCCGGAACCAGCCGTCCGCCGTCCATTCCACGGGATCGAGCAGCGCCTGGCGCCCCAGCGTCCAATAGCCGTTCTCGAAGCCGTGATAGACCGACCACCAGCTGCCGTCCGGCGCCTCGACCAGCGAGGCATGGCCGCGCGACCACCAGGCCTCGTCGTTGCGGACGGTGCGGACGAGCGGGTTGGCGGGGCATTGCTCCCAGGGCCCGTGGATCGAGCGCGCGCGCGCCGCGATCACCATGTGCCCGGTCGGCGGGCCGGCGGTGCCGCCCACCGCGGTGATCATGTAGAACCAGCCATTGTGGCGGTGGATCTTCGGCCCCTCGGGCGAGAAGCTCTCGACGTCCCATTCCTCGGGATAGTGCCAGGGGTCGTAGACATGCTCGACCTTGTCGACGGTGGACAGCCCGTCCTCCGCAAGCCGCACCCGGTCGCCGCCCGACAGGAACAGCCAGCGCGAGCCGTCCTCGCCCACGGCGTGGCAGGGATCGATATGGTCGTGCAGGCCCAGGTCGATGGGCTCGCTCCACGGCCCGTCGATATGGTCGGCCCAGATCACGAAGATCGAGTTGGGGCTGGCCTTTACCGGGATGTAGAGGAAGTAGCGGCCCGCGTGCTTTTCCAGGCTCACTGCCCAGACCGCGCCGATGTTCTTCGTGAGCGCCGCGCCGCGCGGTTGCCAGTTCACCAGGTCGCGGCTGTGCCAGATGGTCAGGCCGGGATAGGAATCGAAGCTCGAGAAGGTCATGTAATAGTCCGCGCCGTCCTTCAGGATGGCGGGATCGGGATGGTCGCCGGCGAGGAGCGGGTTGAGGAAGCGCCCGTCGCCCAGATCGCAGACGCGCTGGTTGTCGAAGCCGCGCTTCCAGTCGAGGGCGGTGGCATCCGGAAGCATCGGATTCGGTGTTGCTTCCCCCGCGCCCGGCCGCAGCAGCGCCGCCGCGCCTCCCGCCAGAGCCGCCCCAAATGCCGCGCGCCGACTGATGTCCATACCGTGCCTCTCCTTTCCGAAACTTATGACACCGATGTCATCCGGAAGGAAGGGGCGGTATCGGCGCTGATGCCGCCGCCTTTGGTGTCCGTTGTGTCCACTTTGGCGGGAAGTCGAATATTTCCTATTCTTGTTGGAAATGCCGTGGCTACAAACGTCACACGTTTGGGGGGAGCGGACGCGGATGCGGCAGACCACGCTATCGGTGGCACTCGAGGTGAAGCCGGAGAGCTTCGACCATCTGTCGGGCCTGCTCGACGCGTTGCGCGACCGGCGCAGCCAGGATCCGTCGGGGGGCAAGGGCCCCTATGCCGATTTCCTGACGACGGTGCCGGCGGTGCATTTCCTGTCGCTCAGCGTGTTCCCGGGCTTCGACTATGATCCGCTCTTCGTGATCGAGGCCAATTTCGACGGCGCCCCCGGCCCCTTCTGGGCGCAGCTGGAAGCCGCGATCGGGCCCGATCTCCGGAGCTTCCTGCGCTGCTGCAAGTGCCCGCTCGATCACACCGGCCCGTTGTTCGACGCCGTGACCGTGCCGGACAGCCGGGCACCGATCGCTCCCTATCTCGAGGCGCGGACGCTCACCCCCACCGTGTTCCACCACGGCAATCGCGGGATGACGCGTGACCGCATCCTCGCCGAGGGCAAGCTGTTCCTCGCCACGCGCGCCGAACTGGCGAACAGCAACGATGGCGGGCCCAGCCCCTATCGCAAGCTCACGCCCGCGGAGATTCATGCCCGGTTGCGCGCGGCGCTGCTCCCGCAATTCGGCTGGCTGGGCCAGAAGGCGCCGGCGCGCATCCCGCTGGCGCAGGGCATCGGCGATTATGCCCGGCTCGCGCTGTTCGCATTGGCGCTGGTGTTCGCGCTGTCGGTCCCCGGGCTGATCCTCAAGAGCCAGCTCGCCTGGCCGCATTATGTGCTGCTCTGCCTTGCGCTGTTCGCGCTGTTCACCGGCATGCTCTACCGGATGGGCAAGGCGCTGCCCGGCACGGCGACGCCGACGCGATTCAGCTTTCTCGGCTTCTTCCTGAAGAAGCTGCTGGTGCCGGTGGTGCTCGCCGCTGCGGCCTATGTCGTGGTCGCCGCCTTCCTCGCGGCGCCCTTCTGGTCGGCGATCGCGCACCGGCCCTTCTGGGCGGCGTGGCGGGACATGGCGATCTGGGCCGGGTGGAGCGCGGGCAGCGTCGCGGTGACGGTGGCGGGCCTGCTCGTCTGGCTGCGCTGGCTCGAGCGGCGCGACGCCTCGCAGGACGCGCCGCCGGTGGATCCCCGGATGCTGCGCGAGATGGCGCGGCGGGAGGACTGGATTCCGCAGAACCACATGGGCTCGGTGGTGCTGATCAAGCCGGGCGTGCTGCGCACCGTGATCATCCGCCTGGGGCATCGCGGCCTCCATCTGCTGCTGCGCGTCCTGCCCAGGACGCGCCAGGGCTATCTCGGCTCGATGCGGACGATCCATTTCGCGCACTGGGCGCGTGTGAACAACAACAGCCGGCTGATGTTCTTCTCGAACTTCGACCAGACCTGGGAGAGCTATCTCGACGATTTCATCGAGAAGGCGCATGCCGGGCTCACGCTCGCCTGGAGCTGCGGGGTGGGCTTCCCGCCGACGCGCTTCCTGGTGAAGGACGGCGCCAGCCATGGCCGCCAGTTCAAGGAATGGGCGCGCCATTCGATGGCGGTCAGCCGCTTCTGGTATTCGGCCTATAAGGATCTCACCGCGGAGCAGGTGGAGCGGAATTACCGCATCGCCTGCGGCCTGAGGAAGAAGCAGCTCAGCGAGAAGGAGGCCGCGGCGTGGATCAACGACCTGTGAGCGAGGGCGGCCGCACCCCGAGCTGGCATCTCGCCGCGCCGGACAATGCGCAGACCCAGGGGCTGGTGGTGAGTGGCTTCGCCGCGTTGCCCACCGGCCGGGCGCTGTTCCTCGAGTTCGGCTGGAAGGGCATGAAGAAGAAGGGCGGCGGCGCCTGGCTGGAAGCGCTGCGCAAGGTGGCGCAGGTGAGCGACGCCGAAAGGCCAGATCCGCGCGCAGCGGCGATGGGCTTCACCTGGTCGGGGCTCCAGAAGATGGGGCTGAACGCCAATGCGCTCGCCTCGTTCGATCGCCCCTTCAAGGAAGGCATGTTCCAGGAGGACCGCCTGCGGCGGCTGGGCGATCGGCGCGGCGATGCCTGGCAGGGCACGGTGATCCCGGGCGGGCCCAGGTGGAGCGGCAACACGCCGCTCGACGGCGCCGCGGTGGACGACGAGGCGCGCGCCTTTGACGACCGGCAGGAAGATCCGGAGCAGCGGGTGAAGACGCCGCTGACCGTCCATGCGCTGCTGCTGCTCTATTGCGAGCATGACGAGGCGGCCGAGGACTGGTGCGAACGGGTAAGCAAGACGCTCGAGCCCTTCGAGGTGCGGGTGGTCCATCATCTGCCGCTCGACCTGCGGCTTGATCCCCAGGGCATCGCGCGCGAGCATTTCGGCTTCGCGGACGGCATCTCGCAGCCGATCCCGTTCGAGGCGGGCACGGTCGTCTATCGGGACGGCAGCGATGTGCCGAAGGATTACTGGAATGGCGTGCCGCTGGGCGAAGTGCTGATGGGCCATCGCAACGGGCATAACGAGATCGCGCAGGGGCCGGTGGTCGCGGACGGGATCGGCGACACCGCCGGGCTGCCGCCGCATCCCAAGGGCGTGGGCTTTCGCGACCTGGGGCGCAACGGCAGCTATATGGTGGTGCGCGAGCTCAAGCAGGACGTCTACGCCTTTTGGGAATCGATGCGCGCCGCCGCCCGGCACATCCGCGAGCGCGATCCCGAGGGGGCGGCGCACGTCACCACCACCTGGCTCGCCGAGCGGGTGGTGGGGCGTGACACGCACGGCAATCTGCTCTGTCCGCTGGGCGGGACGATCCCGGTGGCGGACAATGACTTCGGCTTCTGGGACCGCGATCCCCATGGGATGGGATGCCCGCTGGGCAGCCATGTCCGCCGCGCCAATCCCCGTGACGGCCTGGCGCCGACCGAGGCGGACAAGCAGACCCTGCTCGACGCGGCGAACAATCACCGCATCCTTCGCCGGGGCCGTAAATATGGCAGGACGATCAGCGTGCCGCCGACGCCCGACGATGTCGATCGCGGGCTGTTGTTCATCTGCCTCAACACCGACATCACCCGCCAGTTCGAGTTCGTGCAGCAGACCTGGGTACTCAACCCGAACTTCGCGACGCTCTATGACGAGACCGATCCGCTGATCGGCCCCAAGGGCACGATGACGATCCCCGAGGACCCGCTGCGGCGGATCATCGACGTCGAGACTTTCGTGCAGATGGCGGGCGGGGAATATTTCTTCCTGCCGAGCATGCCGGCGCTCGATTATCTGGGCGCGCTGTGAACGCGCTGGCTTCGCGCGCGGTGCTGCGCCCCGGCAAGAAAGGGATCGCGCGCTGGATCGAGGGGCGAGTGTTCGCGCTCATGCCCTATGCCTTCGCTTTTCTGCGGCGCTGGAAGCCGGTGGCGAAGCTCGGCGGCATGGTGCTGACCTCGCGCCATGACGATGTGCGCGAGGTGTTCGCCAGCGATCCCGTGTTCGGCGTGCCCTATGCGCCCAAGCTCGACGTGATCATGGGCGGCGAGCCCTTCTTCCTCGGCATGGCCGACACGCCGCTTTATCACCGCGACACCGATGCGATGCGCACCGTGGTGCGCCCCGGCGACCTGCCCGGGCTGGCGCAGAAGGCGGAGGCGATGGCCGAGGCGATCATCGCGGCGGCGCCGGGGCGGATCGAAGTGGTGGACACGCTGGTCCGGCGCGTGACCTTCAGCGTGCTCGGCGATTATTTCGGCGTGCCCGATCCGGCCGGGGGCGATCTGCGGGTGTGGGGCACGCGGCTGTTCGAGTTCCAGTTCGCCGATCCCAAGGGCGATCCGGCGCTGCGCGCGGAGGTCCACCAGATCGCTCCGGCGCTGCGCGCGCATATCGACAAGGAGATCGTCCGGCGGAAGGCGGCGCCGGGCAAGGACGATGTGCTGTCCCGCTGTCTCGCCCAGCAGAAGCGCGGCGTGCCGGGCTTTTCCGATGTGGAGATTCGCACCAATCTGATGGGCTTCATCGTCGGCGGCCCGCCCCAGCCGCCGATGGTCGTGCCGCAGGCGATGGAGCAGCTGCTGCGCCGGCCGAGGGAATTGGCGGCGGCGCAGGCAGCGGCGCGGGCAGGGGACGATGATTTGCTCTGGGGCTATGTCCAGGAGGCGATGCGCTTCGATCCGCTCGCGCCGGGGCTGCCGCGCATCGTGCTGGCCGATGGCGTGATTGCGCGTGGCACGGCCCATGAGACTGTGGTGAAGGCGGGCGACACGGTGCTCGCCGCCTTTGCCTCGGCCATGATGGATCCGCGCCGGCTGACCGATCCTGCCCGCTTCGATCCGCACCGCCCGGCGAGCGACTATATTCACTTCGGCTATGATCTGCACCAGTGCTTCGGCCGCCACATCAACCGCGCGACGCTGCACCTCATGCTCAAGCCCTTGTTGAAGCGTCCGAATCTTCGGAGGGCGCCGGGTGGGGCGGGGCGGCTGGCGAAGAACGGGGCGTTCGCGGAGTCGCTGACCCTGGTGTTCGACTGAGGTCGGCGGAGGCGGCAGTTTCCCTGCCGGCGTCCCCGCCGGCGCGGGGATGCCGATAGCAAGGCTGGCGTCGTGGCGACTGAGGCTCAGCGCCGCGGCGACGGGCCGCCGCGATAGCCGCCCTGGCGCTCGAGCATCCAGCCGGGATATTCCGCCGGCAGCTTGCTCACCGCATCGAGCCGGGCGCGCTCCTCGGGCGTGAACTCTACGTCCACCGCGGCGAGATTGTCGGCCAGTTGCTCGGGCCGCTTGGCGCCGATGATGACGCTGGAGACCGCGCGTTGATGGAGCAGCCAGGCCAGCGCCAGCTGGGCGACCGAGCGGCCCTTGGCTTCGGCCAGTTCGCGCAGCACGTCGACCACGTCATAGCCGCGCGCCTTGTCCACCGGCGGGAAGTCGAAGCCGGCGCGGCGGCCGTCGCCGTCGCCCTCGCGCGTATATTTCCCCGACAGGAAGCCGCCGGCGAGCGGGCTCCACACCATCAGGCCCACGCCCTCGGATTCGAGCATCGGAATCACCTCGCGCTCCAGGTCGCGCCCGGCGATCGTGTAATAGGCCTGGAGCGAGGCGATCGGGGCATAGTCGCGGGCCGCCGCGATGCCGACCGCCTTCATCACTTGCCAGGCCGCCCAGTTGGAGAGGCCGATGTACCGGACCGTCCCGCGCCGCACGAGGCTGTCGAGGGCCAGGAGCGTCTCCTCGATCGGCGTCGCCGCGTCGAAGCCGTGGATCTGGTAGAGATCGATATGGCCGGTGCCGAGCCGCTCGAGGCTCTGCTCGACCTGGGTCAGGATGTGCCCGCGCGACGCGCCGGCGCCGTTGGGTCCGTCGTGCATGCGGCCGACCACCTTGGTGGCGACCACCACTTCATCGCGCGCGACGCCCAGGTTCCGGAGCGCCTGGCCCAGGATCCGCTCCGAACGACCCTCGGCATAGATGTTCGCCGTGTCGAAGAAATTGATGCCGGCATCCAGCGCGGCCTTGACCAGTCCGTCGGCTTCTTCCTGCTGCAGCTGGCCGATCCGGCCCCATATGCCCTCGTCGCCGCCGAAGGTCATGGTGCCGAGGCAGAGTTCCGAGACGATCAGGCCGGAGCGGCCGAGCCGGTTGTAGCGCATGGGATTCCCCTGGGAGCGAGAGGGAGAGGCTCCGCAGATGTGGTGCGGGAGCCGTCGCCGCAATGCCGGCGCGGCGAAAATCGGCCTGAGTCGGGCGCTGGCAACGGTGTCAAAAAACTCATACAATATGGTGCAATGCGGCAATTCCCTTGCCTTGATCCGATAAGTGATTGTTCTCGCGCCGATCTAGATCGATGCAAATGTATGAGTTGACAGCATCGCAGGCGCGGCATAGCCAAATGTGACCGCTAACATCGCGATCCGCGCGATTGGCTCAATGGCCCGGGAAGAGGCCTTCACAGGAGGGGAATATGCACGCTCGAGTTGCGCCTCGTTTCACTGCGCGCCGTCTGGGAATGATCGGCGCCGCGTTGCTTGCCGGCACGGCCTGGCCCGCGCTTGCCCAGACCCAGCCCGGCGACACGCCCGCCGCCGCCCAGGACCAGAGCGTCCCGGAAACGGAGCAGTCGATCGTCGTCACCGGATATCGCGCATCGCTGCAGAGCTCGACCAACGCGAAGAAGAACTCGGTGGGCTTCACCGATTCGATCTTCGCCGAGGACATCGGCAAGTTCCCCGACACCAACATCGCCGAGAGCTTCAACCGCATTCCCGGCGTGACCATCGCCCGCGAAGTGACGGGCGAGGGCCTCAACGTCACGATCCGCGGCCTCGGCACCAATTTCACGCGCGTGCTGCTGAACGGCGCCCCGGTGGCGGTCGCCTCGACCGGCCGGACCGACTCGCAGAACACCAACCGCGAAGTCGATCTCGACATGTTTCCGACCGAGCTGTTCACGTCGCTGACGGTGAACAAGAGCGGCATCGCCGACCAGGTGGAAGGCGGTGCCGCCGGCACGGTCAACATGCGCAGCGCGCGGCCGTTCGACCGCTCGGGCACTCGCATCACTTATGGCGCGCAGCTGACCAAGAACACCAACTCGAAGGATTGGGGCTATCGCGGCTCGCTGCTGGGCAGCACCACGATGGGCGATTTCGGCATCCTGCTCGGCGTTGCCGGCGTGCACAACAAGGTGCGCACCACCGGCTTCGAGACGATCGGCTGGACCAACCCGAACCTGTCCGCTGCCCAGTGCGGCGCGACCAGCGGCTGCAATCCCACCGGCGGCGGCAATTGGACGATCCCCGGGACGGTGCCCGCCAATTCGGGCGCGGGCCTGCCCACCGGTGCCACGATCGACCAGGCCTTCCTGCTCGCGCGCAATCCCGGGGCGACGATCTCGCAGATCGACAACGGCATCATCCCGCGCCTGGGCCGCAGGATGTTCGAGGAAGGCACCAAGGACCGGATCAACGCGATCGCCAGCCTGGAGTATAAGGGCGAGCGCTTCCATGCCTATGTCGACGGCATGTTTGGCTGGAAGGACAACCAGCTCGAGCGCGTCGACATGAACTGGGTCGGTCGCAACGGCGCCGCGATCCCGCTCAACACGCAATATGACCGTTCGGACTGCACCCAGGGCTGCGTGGTCACCAAGGGCACCTATGCCAACGCCCAATGGTTCCTCGAATATCGCCCCTTCATCGAGAAGACCAAGTTCTGGGGCGTCAACCCCGGCTTCGACTGGGAGATCGCCGACAAGCTGAAGTTCGACGTCGCGGCGAACTACACCTGGTCCAGCTTCCACCGCGAATCGCCGAGCGTGGTGGTGCTCAGCGCCCCCAATTCGGGCGTGGTCGTGAACTATGACAATAGCAGCGGCGACGTGCCTACGATCTCGACGAACATCGACCTGAACAATCCCGCCAACTTCGCCTGGCCGGGCGGGCGCGTGAACATCCAGGACGAGAAGCGCCAGACCGAGACCAAGGGCATTCGCGGCAACCTGACCTGGGGCGACAGTGCGTTCAACCTCAAGGTAGGCGCCGCCTATGACGACACGTCGCGGCGCATCAACGCCTATGACAACAGCCAGGCCTGGCAGAACGCGGTGTGCGGCAATCGCCCCAGCGTGTTCCTGCCCTCGCCCAACACGCAGCCGCCGTGCAACGGGCTGGTCCAGCCCGGCGCGGCACCGGCGGGCTATCCCACCTATCCCGCCTATGGCACCGGCTATTCCTCCGGCGCGAGCGGCGGGGTGACCTATGGCGGCTCGCTGATCTCGAATTCGCAGCTTGCCGGTCTGCTGCGCCCGACATCGGCGGGTTTCGTCACGGTGGACTGGAACGCGTTCAAGGCGGCATCCAACTATGACGCCTTCCACAATGCCGCGCCCGAAGCGGGCTCGTCGAACACCGGGGCCAGCGGCGGCTATGTCCGCGAGAAGGTGATCGGCGCCTATGCCGAAGTGAATGGCGATCTGCAGCTGGGCGACAATCACCTCAACTACAATGCCGGCGTCCGCTATGTGCATACCGATCAGACGATCGGCGGCCGCGTCTCGATCTCGGATCCGCGCAACTCGCAGGACCCGGACGGCCCCGGCCCGCTGCCCGCTGCCTGCCCCGGCACCGGCAATCCGCGCGACGGCAGCTGTTATCCGAACATCACCAATTTCGTCTACACCGATACGAGCTACACGAACTGGCTGCCTTCGGTCAGCGGGGCCTTCCATATCGGCGATGCGGCGGTGGTCCGCGCCGCGGCATCGCGGACGATGACCCGGCCCAACCCGAACACGATGCTGCCGGGCCTCAACTTCTCGAGCCCCTCGGCCGATGTCGGCTCGGTCGGCAATCCGTCGCTCCAGCCCTATCTCTCGACCAATATCGATCTGGGCTTCGAATATTATACCGGCAAGGAAGGCTATGTCGGCTTCACTGCCTTCCGCAAGGCGGTGACCGGCTTCACCACCACCGGCACGGTGACGGTGCCCTTCTCGGCGCTGGGCGCGTACGGCGTCACCTTCGACACGCTGACCCCCACCCAGCAGGCCGCGATCAATTCGCGCGGCGGCCCGACCAGCGCGACCGTGGTGCTGAACCAGCAGGTGAATGCGACCGGCACGCTTAAGGTCAACGGCCTCGAAGTGAACTGGGTGCAGCCGCTCGACTTCCTGCTCGGCAAGATCGGGCTGAACGGGTTCGGGTTCAACGCGAACCTGACGCTGATCGACCAGACCGGCTCGGGCGCCGCCCCGGCGGTCGCGGTGGGTGTGTCGCCGGTGACCTACAACATCACCGGCTATTATGAGCAGGGCGGCATCAACATCCGCCTGTCGACCACCTTCCAGCGCGGCTCGGTCTCGTCGGACGCGAACCAGAACGGCATCGCGCTCGCCCGGCTCTATTCGAACGACTATCAGCAATACGACATGTCGGCGAGCATCGACTTCGCCAAGGTGCTCGACCTGAAATGGGGGCCGGAACTGACGCTCGACGTGATCAACCTCACCAAATCGAAACAGCGCAGCTACTTCCAGTTCAGCAATGCCGCCTTCACGCTCTACGATCCGGGCCGTCAGGTCATGGTCGGGCTGCGGGGCCGGTTCTAGGGCCTCACGGCAAAGGGGGAGTGGCGGCCGGCCTTTCACCGGCCGCCACTGCCGAGCCGTCCTTCAGGGGATGGCGGGCCGCCTGCGGGTGGCCTCTTTTTTGTCACGCCGAACCGGGTTAACGGGCGCCATGACTGAGCTGAGACTGATCGCGGGCATCGAACTGGGCGGCACCAAATGCGTGGCGTTGCTGGCGACCGGGCCGGACGATGTGCGCGACCGGGTGACCGTGCCCACCACCGATCCGCAGGCGACGCTGGCGGCGATCGAGGGAGTGCTCGATCGCTGGACCTTCGACGCGATCGGCGTGGCGAGCTTCGGGCCGGTGGGGCTCGATCCGGCGCGTGCCGATTACGGCGCGATCACTGCGACGACCAAGCCCGGATGGAGCGGTACCGACCTGATCGGCCGCCTGACGGCGCGCTATGGCAAGCCGATCGGCTTCCAGACCGACGTCAACGGCGCCGCGCTTGCCGAGGGGCGCTGGGGGGCGGCGCAGGGCATGGCGGCGCATGCCTATATCACCATCGGCACTGGCGTGGGGGTGGGCCTGGTGACCGGCGGCAGGCCGGTGATGGGCTGGGCGCATGGCGAGGCGGGGCATATGCGGTTGCCGCGTGCGCCGGGCGATGCCTATCCGGGCTGGTGCCGCTTCCATGGCGATTGCCTGGAAGGGCTGATCGCCGGCCCGGCGCTTGCCGAGCGCTTTGGCATGCCGGGCGACCAGTTGCCCGACGACGCGCCCGCATGGGATCTGTTCGTCCACGACCTGGCCGGCATGCTCCACAATCTCGTCGTCACCGCCGCGCCCGAGCGGATCGCGATCGGCGGCGGCGTGACGGCCGCACGGCCCTATCTGTTCCCGAAGCTGCGCGCGCGGCTGGTCGAGAGCCTGGGCGGCTATGGCGCGCTGGCCGAATGGGCGGAGGAGATCGAGGCGCGGTTGGGGACGCCGGGGCTGGGCACGATGGCGGGGCCGCTGGGCGCGATCGCGGTGGGGCTGGGGGCCGACTAGGAGTCTTCCTCCAACCAGGCTTGGGAAGCCCTCAGATCACTTCCATATCCGAATTATAGTGGTGCCAGGCCAGCACTGCCGCCGCACCGCGATGGGGGCGCCAGGCTTCGGCGATTTCCCGGGTCAGCTTCTCGCTCGGCCGTTCGGGGTGGCCCATGATCCGGCCGACCTCGATCTGCACCGCCAGGTCTCCGGCGGGCCAGATATCGGGGCGCCCCTCGGCGAACAGCAGGTAGATCTCGGCGGACCAGCGGCCGATACCCTTGATCCGGACGAGCTGGGCGATGGCTTCCTCGTCGTCCTCGGCCAGGTGCGCGAAGTCGAGCCGGCCGCTGGTCACTTCCTCGGCCAGGCTGCGCGCATAGGCGATTTTCTGGCGCGAGAGGCCGGCGGCGCGCAGGTCCTCGTCGCTGGCGCGCGCGATGTTGCCGGGATCGGTGAGCGCCCCCAGCTGCGCCGCCATCTTGTTCCAGATCGATTGCGCGGCGGCAACGCTCACCTGCTGGCCCACGATCGTGCGCAGCAGCGTCTCGTAGCCGCGGTCGCGGATGCGGGGCGGGGGATAGCCCACCCGCCCGATCGCGGCGGCGATCAGCGGCTCGCGCGCCGCCAGCGCATCGAGCGATGCCTTGAGCTGGTCGGCGGTCAGGCCCATGCGCGCCCGCCTTGCGAAGCGCCGTTTTCGGCGGCATGGACGGGGCCGGAACAGGAGAATCTCATGCCCAAGCTTATCGTCGTGACCAGGAGTGGTGAAGAGCGCGAGGTCATGGGGGAAGCGGGCCTGAGCGTGATGGAAGTGATCCGCGAGAACGGCTTTGACGAGCTGCTCGCTTTGTGCGGCGGTTGCTGTTCCTGCGCGACCTGCCATGTGCATGTCGATCCGGAATTTGCGGCCAAACTGCCGAAGATGAGCATGGACGAGGATGATCTGCTCGACAGCGCGGGCGACCGCGACGCGACTTCGCGGCTGTCGTGCCAGATCCCGTTCGGACCCGAGCTCGACGGGCTGCGCGTGCGGATCGCCGAAGAGGACTGATCGGGCCGGGGCTTTCCCGCATCTCTTTCTTCGTCATCCCCGGCTGCGCGGGGATGACGGAAAGAAAGTTGCTTGCCGGCTATTCGCGCACCGTCACCGCGTAGAGCGCGATCGCCGCCGCGTTCGACACGTTCAGGCTCTCGACCTTGTCCGAGATCGGCAGCTTCGCGAGTTCGTCGCAATGCGCCTCGGTGTTCTGGCGCATGCCCTCGCCCTCGGCGCCGAGCACCAGGGCGATCTTGCGCTGATCGCCCATCACCTCGGCCAGCGTGCCCTTGGCATGGCCGGTCAGTCCGATCCGCCAATAGCCCGCCTCGGCGATCTCCTCGAGCGCGCGGGCCAGGTTCACCACGCGGCACCAGGGCACCGCTTCCAGCGTGCCGGCGGCCGCGCGGGCGAGCGTGCCCGTCTCCGACGGGGCATGCCGGTCCTGCGTGACGATGCCGAGCGCGTCGAACGCTGCCGCCGAGCGCAGGATCGCGCCGACATTGTGCGGATCGGTCACCTGGTCGAGCACGAGCAGCGGGCGATTGTCGCCGGCGCCCTGGGCGAGCAGGTCGCCCAGCCACATCTCCTCCAACGGATCGACTTCGGCGACCAGGCCCTGATGCGGCGCGTCGTTCGGCACCAGCCGGCCGAGATCGGCGGCATTGGCGAAAGTGATCGGAATCGTCGACGGGATGTCGAGCCCGGCCAGCGCTTCGTGCGTGCCCCAGATCTTGCGTACCACGCGCTCGGGATTGTCGAGTGCCGCCAGCACCGCGTGCCGCCCGTAGAATCGGGGGCGGTTCGACGATGCCTGGCTCGGCCGGTGTCCACGCTTGGCCATTACTTCGCTCCCGGTGCCGGGTAGAATTCGTCCAATGTCTTGGGCTGGGTCGCCAGCGGCACGCGCGGCAGCGGATCGGGCGTGTTGGCCGCATTGATCAGGAAGGCGGCGAGGATGATCGCGCCCTGGCGCATGTCCTCGGGCTTCAGGTGATCGAAGGTGTCGACATCGGTGTGGTGGACCGTCGAGGCATAGTCGAGCGGATCCTGGATGAACTGGAACGCCGGGATGCCCACCACGTCGAAGAACACGTGATCCGTGCTGTCGGTGAGGGCGGTCGCCACCTTGGTGGCCCCGAACGAGCTGAACGGCGCCAGCCAGTCGCGGAAGATCGGCACCACCGCGGTGTTGCCCTGGGTATAGATGCCGCGGATCTTGCCCGAGCCGTTGTCGAGGTTGAAATAGGCGGCGAGCTTCGCATGGTCCGGGCCCGGCTTGATCGGATAGGACTTGCCCCAGGCTGCGTAGCGCGCGGGGCCGGTCAGCGTCGGGTCGATCGTGCGGGTGGCGACATGGCCCTCGATATAGGCCATCGAGCCGAGCAGGCCCTGCTCCTCGCCCGACCATAGCACGAAGCGGATCGCGCGCTTCGTCCTGACGCCCAGGGTCTTGATGATGCGCGCGGCCTCCATCACCATCGATACGCCCGCGGCATTGTCCGCCGCGCCATCGCCCATCGCCCAGCTGTCCATGTGTGCGCCGGCCATCACATAGCCCGCCTTGGCATCGGTGCCGGGAATGTCCGCCATGATGTTGTAGGCCTTGGTGTCGCTGTCGTCATAAGTGACGTCGCTGTTCAGCTCGAGGCTGGGTGTCGCGCCCATCTTGGCCAGGCGGACGAGGCGGCGATAATCCTCGGCGGCGATCTCGAAGCCGGGGAGCGGCGGCGTGGCGCCGACCCGGAACTGGCTGTTCTGGCCATGGATCAGCTTGCCGTTGCGCGACGACATCGTCGCGTATGCAATCGCGCCCTCGGCCTTCAGGAAGGCGTCGCGCTTGGCGAGGAAAATCTGGCGCGAGGGGCCGCGCGGCCGGCGCGTGGCAGCGGAAGGGCCGCTCGGCAGCTCGAACGTGTCGGCCTTGTCGAGATCGGCGTCTCCATAGCGGCGGAAGTCCGGAACGGTCGCGTCGGCGATGTCCGTCGGCTCCGTTATCAGCACGATCTTGCCCTTGAGCTTGCCCTTGTACTGGTCGAGCGCGGCTTCGTCGGCCATCGGGGCGAGCACCACCTGGCCGGTGATCGGGCCGCCGGTGCCGGGCGTCCAGGCGAGCGGCGCGGCGATCAGGGAGAGCGGGCGCGGGGCGACCATCTTCACGCTGGCATTCCTGGCGGACCAGCCGCGGCCGAACTCGAAACCTTCCTTGTGGACATTGACCAGGCCCCATTCGCGGAACTTGGCCTGGGTCCAGTCCTCGGCCTGGCGCATGCCGGGCGAATTGGTGAGGCGGCCGCCGATCACGTCGGTGAGATACTGGGCGATGCGCATCACTTCGCTATGGCGGGTGCCCTGGTCGACGATCTGGTCGACCGGCGCGCTCGGGCCGTCCGGGCCCTTGGCGGTGGCGAGCGGTGCCGTGGCGGTCGCGGCGAGCAGCGTGGCGATGGCGAAGGAAAGTCGGCGCATTGGGGGCCCCTGCATGGAAACGGCGGACGCTATGCCGCACAAAGGTTGCGCGCAAGGCGTTGACAGGGACGCGGGGCTTCGGCAATGGGCCCCCTCTCGCCGAACGGCGCCATGGACAGGTGGCCGAGTGGTTAAAGGCAGCAGACTGTAAATCTGCCCGTGCAAGCGTACGCTGGTTCGAATCCAGCCCTGTCCACCACCGCCCCCAAGGGACCTGGCCCCGGGGGCCTTTCGCAGAATAGGAAAATGGCCCGGGAGAGCAGGCTCCCCCGGGCGGTCAGGCTTGCAGATCCTCGGTTTCGGTGACCTGCCCGGCATCGACGAATCCGGGCTGGCCGGTATCGGCCTCGGCCTGCGCGAGCGCGACTTCTTCCCCATCCTCTTCGGTGATGCCGTGGACATGCGTCTCGTGGACGTGTCGTATCATCGTCGCCAGCTGGCGGAACGAACCCATTTCTGCGACCCCTCGCTTGGCTCTAATTGCAAGGGTCATAACTTAACTTTGGGTTCGAGGTTGCGGGAAATAAATCCTTAACGCGGCGCGAATCACCTTTCCTGGCCGAGCACCGCGGCAACGAGCTGGCGGAAGGCATCGGCGCGATGGCTCATCGCGTGCTTGGCCGCAGGCTCCATCTCGCCAAAGCTCTGCGCATGGCCGACGGGTACGAACATCGGATCATAGCCGAAGCCCTGATCGCCGCGCGGCGGCCAGACGAGCGTGCCGTCGACTCGGCCCTCGAACCATTCGACATGCCCGTCGGGCCAGGCAAGGGCGAGGGCGCAGACGAAATGCGCATCGCGGCTGGTCTCGGGCGGCAGCGCCGCGAGCCGTTCCTCCACTCGCCGCATCGCGAAGCCGAAGTCCTTGCTCTCCCCCGCCCAGCGCGCGGAGAAGATGCCGGGCTCGTTGTTCAACGCCTCGACGCACAGCCCCGAATCATCGGCGAGCGCGGGCAGGCCCGACAGGTCTGCCGCCTGCAGCGCCTTGAGCTCGGCATTGGCGACGAAAGTGGTGCCGGTCTCCTCGGGTTCGGGCAGGTCCAGCTCGGCCGCCGAGACCGGCTCGATCCCATAGGGGCCCAGCAGCTCGCGGATCTCGCGCACCTTGCCGGCATTGTGGCTGGCGATCACCAGCCTGCCCGGCTTCAGCGTGCGGATGGCCTGGGGGCCGACGTCCCTGGAAGTCTCGCCTTCGCCGGTCATCCGATTGCCTTCCGCTGCGCGTCGAAGATCTGGTTGCAGCCGATTCGCGCGAGGCGGAGCAGGCGGAGCAGCCCTTCCTCGTCATAGGTCGCGCCTTCGGCGGTCGCCTGCGCCTCGGCGATGTTGCCGTTGGAGAGCAGGACGAAATTGGCGTCGGCATCGGCCGCGCTGTCCTCGTCATAATCGAGGTCGAGCACCGGGGTGCCCTTGTAGATGCCGCAGGAGACCGCTGCGACCTGGGCAGTGATCGGGTCTTCCTTGATCAGGCCCTGGGCCATCAGCTTGTTCACTGCGATGCGCAGCGCGACGAAGGCGCCCGAGATCGCGGCGGTGCGGGTGCCGCCATCGGCCTGGATCACGTCGCAATCGAGCGTGATCTGGCGCTCGCCGAGCAGCTTGAGATCCGTCACGGCGCGAAGGCTGCGGCCGATCAGGCGCTGGATCTCCTGCGTGCGGCCGGACTGCTTGCCCTTGGCCGCCTCGCGCTGGCCGCGCGTATGGGTGGCGCGGGGAAGCATGCCATATTCGGCGGTGACCCAGCCTTCGCCCTTGCCCTTCAGCCAGGGTGGCAGCCGCTCCTCGACGCTGGCGGTGACGAGCACGCGCGTGTCGCCGAAGCTGATCAGCACCGAACCCTCGGCATGGCGGGTGAAATGGGGCTCGATCGTGATCGCACGCATCTCGTCGGGGGCGCGGCCGGAAGGGCGCATCTGCTTCAGTCTCCTGCAAGGTTCGCAGCGGCACGTAGACGTAACGGTGGGAACGCGCCAGTCTCGGCGGGTGATCCGTGGAGGAACCGGGAATGCGCAGGCTGTTGATCATGGGACTGGGCACGCTGGGGCTGGCGGGCTGCGTAGCGCCCAGCGGCGGGCCGGGCCGGCCGGTGGCGATCGAAGGCGATTCGATCCGCTACGAGACCGGCGCCTGTTTCGGCCGCTGCCCGATCTACGTCGTCACCGTGCGCCCCGACGGCACGGGCGTGTTCGAGGGCCGGCGCTTCACCGCGGTGACCGGCGAGCGGGCGTTCAGGCTCAGCCGCGCGCAATATGATGCCTTTGCCGCCAGGCTGGCGCCGTATCGGCCGGAGAGCGGGCAGGTGCGCTACGCGCCGGGCGAGAAGAATTGCGAGCCGGCGGCGACCGACATGCCCAGCGTCGACGTCACCTGGACCCGAGCGATCGGCGACAGCCAGGGGCTCTATTTCTATTATGGCTGCCGGACGGAGAGGAACCGTGCGCTCGGCCAGGCGCTGGGCGAGGCGGTGGAGGCATTGCCGATCCAGGCGCTGATCGGCGAACGGCCTTGAAGCCGGGGGGCGGCTGCCCCTAGATCGGGAACATGATCACCCCGCCGATCCATGAGCTGACCGACCGCGCCCGCGACGTGTTCCGCATGGTGGTCGAGTCCTATATCGACACCGGCGCGCCGGTCGGCTCGCGCACGATCGCGCAAATCTCGGGGCTCAACCTTTCGCCCGCCTCGATTCGCAACGTGATGCAGGACCTGGAGGAACTGGGCCTGCTCGCGGCGCCGCATACCAGCGCCGGCCGCATGCCCACCGAGACGGGTCTGCGCCTGTTCGTCGACGGCATGATGCAGGCGAACGAGCCCTCGGTCGAGGAGCGCGCCGCGATCGAGCGCAACGCCGCCGAGCGCGGGCCGGTGGAGGAGGCGCTGGCCAACACCACCGCCGCGCTCTCCGGCCTGTCGGCCTGTGCGGGGCTCGTGCTGGTGCCCAAGGCCGAGCCGGTGCTCCGCCAGTTCGGCTTCGTGCCCCTGAGCCATGACCGCGCGCTGGCGGTGCTGGTGGGCGAGGACGGCTCGGTCGAGAATCGAGTGGTCGAGCTGCCCGGCATGGACCCGGCGGCGCTGCAGCGCGCGGCGAATTATCTCACCGGCACCTTTGGCGGGCTCACGCTCAGCCAGGCGCGGGCCAGGGTGGAGCATGAGCTCGGCCAGCAGCGCGCGGCGCTCGACAGTGCGGCGGCGGCGCTGGTGGCGCGCGGGCTGGCGGTGTGGAGCGAGGATGGCGGCCGCCGTCCGGTGCTGATCGTGCGCGGCCAGGCCCGGCTGATCGATACCGCCGCGACGGAGGACCTCGACAAGGTCAGCCGCCTGCTCGATGAGCTCGAAGGGCAGGAGGAAATCGCCCGCCTGCTCGATTCGGCCCGGGAGGGCGAAGCGACGCGCATCTTCATCGGATCGGAGAACAAGCTGTTCGCCTTGTCCGGCTCGTCGGTGATCGCCAAGCCGGTGCGCGCGCTGGACGGGCGGGTGGTGGGCGTGGTGGGGGTGATCGGCCCGACGCGGTTGAACTATGCGCGAGTCGTCCCCATGGTGGATTTCACGGCGGCCACATTGGCCCGATTGCTGACCTGAACAGGGAAATATGACCGAAGAATCGAAGGTGACGGACACGGACGACACGACGCTGCGCGCGGAAACCGCGGAGGCTGCGCCCGTGGCCGAGCAGGACCGCGTGGCGGAGCTCGAGGCGCAGCTCGCCGAGGCGAAGTCGGCGGTGATGTATGCCCAGGCCGAGACGCAGAATGTCCGCCGCCGTGCCGAGAAGGAGGCGCAGGACGCCAAGATCTATGCCGCGACCGGCTTCGCGCGCGACGTGCTGTCGGTGGCCGACAATCTTTCGCGCGCGCTTGCCGCGATTCCCGCCGAGCTCAAGGACGACGAGAAGTTCAAGGGGCTGGTGACCGGCCTGGAGGCGACCGGCCGCGAGCTCGATTCGGTCTTCGCGCGCCATGGCATCTCGAAGATCGTCGCGCTGGGCGAGGCGCTCGATCCCAATCGTCACCAGGCGATGATGGAAGTGCCGAGCGCCGAGGCGGAGCCGGGCACGATCGTGCAGGAGATCCAGTCGGGCTATATGATCCGCGACCGGCTGCTCCGCCCGGCGCTGGTCGGCGTCGCGAAGAAGGCGGACTGAGCGCGGGGATGCATCCGTAACGGTAGCGATTGTGGGGGCGCGTCCTTTACCCTGCGTCCGCACGACTATACTTTCCTCGCATGCCGAACGAAGATGCGCGCGCCCGCGCCCTGCGCCTGGCCGCCGAGGCCATCGAGATCTGCGACGAAGCGGGGCTCGACATCGCTGCGACCTACCTCCAGCACGGGCACGACCTGATCGCCCAGGCGCCGCGCCGGGTGCGGCAGGATCGCTGGATCTGGGGCTTAGATGAGTCCCAGATTCCGCATGCTGACGACCCCGCTGCCAGCAACGACTAGGTGATCGTGGACGACGACGCCGAGCGTCTTGCCTGCCTCGATCAATTGCCGGGTGATGTCGATATCGGCCTTGCTGGGCGTTGCGTCCCCTGACGGGTGATTGTGGACCACGATGATCGCGCCCGCGCCCACCTGAAGGGCGCGGCGGAGGATGTCCCGCACATAGAGGGGCGCTTCGTCGAGGCAGCCTTCGCTGACCATCTCGTCGCGGAGCAGGCGGTTCGCCGAGCTGAGATAGAGCACGCGAACCTGTTCGGTGCGCTTGTAGGTCAGGTCCGCGCGCAGATAGGCGACGAGGTCGGCATAGTTGCCGACGATCTCGCGGTCCCGGATGCGTTCGCGCAGCAGGAACAGATGGATCTCGCGCGCGGTCGCGAGCAGTGCGGCGGCGCGATCGTCCCCGTCCAGTTCCTCGCCGAGCAGCGCTTCGTCCGCGCTCAGCACCGCGGCGAGCGAGCCGTGCGCGGCGATCAGGGTTCGCGCGAGATTGCCCGATCGCTCGCCGAGGAACGGCGCGATGAGGCGTTCCACGAGATGTCCTGCCCGAATTTCTTCAGGCGCCGGCGATGATTGTGCGTCGCCACGATCAGGATGGCCGTGACCAGATAGCTCCACAGGCTGCTCGTGAGCCAATAGAGGAACGGATAGATGTGCGGGTCGAGGGTCTTCAGGAAGTGTCCCGCGACCTGAACGATCAGCAACGCGGCCATGGGAATCGGCCATAATCGGTTAGCCCGGACGAGTAGGATCAGAATCGCGGCCAGCATCGCCGCATCGACGATCAGCAGGCCCGTTTCCAGATTGAGCCAGCGCGCGTGCGCGCCGGACACGGCGAAGAACGATGCCAGCGTGCCGCCCAGCAGGACCGCCGCCCCGATCCTCTCGGGCGAGCCGCCACGCCAGAAAGCATAGCCGACGCTCGCGACGAGCAGGATCAGAAAGACTGCGACGTGCCACATGGGACGGACGGCTGCCCGTCCCATGGGGCGCGGTCAAGCCGTTAGGCGGCCGCGCGCAGGCGGGGCGCCTGCTCGGTGGTGCCGGTCGGGAAACGCGGGCACGGCCAGAGGTCGCCGAAGGATTCCGGCGACGCGCCGAGCCGCTGCGCGAGCGCGCCGAGCTCCTGATGGGCCATGACCACCGCGCGGCGGCTGTCGAAGGCGGCGATCATCGCGGTGCGGAGATGGTCGAGCGTGGGCTGGGTGGCATGGGGCGGAAGCCGGATCGCCTCGGCCTGCGTCGTGGTCGCGCTCACCAGGTCCGCCAGGTTGCGCAATGCGGCGTCCGAGGCCTGCTCGCCGGCGATGGTGGCCTTGGCCACGATGGTGATGGCGTCGAGATGCGGGAGATTGGACATGCGTTTTCCTTTCCCCGCGCGGCAGGGCCGGCGCAGGTTGTTGCGACATTGGGTTTTGGCGAGAGCTAGCGGAGGAAGAGGCGGCCTATGGCGACGACGCCGTAGAGCAGCATGCTCAACCCGCCGAGCAGCATCGGCACGCCGATGGCGACCAGCAGCGTGAGGATGAACCGCTGTGCGGTACTGAGATCATTTGGCCGTACCCCCTTCAACAGCTGGCGCAGGCTGACATGTCCGGCCCCGGGCTCCATGTCGAACGCGCTCCGCGTCGCCTGGACCCGCTGGACGGGCATGTCGTTCCTGTCCGCCGCCGACGGAAATGCAGTGGCCGGGGCCGGATAGACAAGCGCCGCCGGGTCACGTGTGATTCGGTCATATCCCGGCTCGAGCCCGGCGAAGATGCGCGCGGCCTCGCGCCGCGAGGAGGCGCCGAGCACCTGGCGCGCGCGGTCGAGCCGCTGGTCGATGGCCGATTTGGAGATCCCGAGCAGGCGGGCAATTTCCTTGGAGGACAGGTTCTGCTGGACGAGGCGCAGCACCTCGACCTGCTCGGCGGTCAGACCGGCCGGCAGTTCGTTCATGCCGCGATCGCGATGGCGGCGATCGCGCGCCGGGGTCCCGGCCCGAAGGCCCGGAACCTTCCATCCGGCGGCAAGAGATCGGCCCATCCCCGAAGCATCGTGACTTTCCAATCCGTGTTGCTCAGACATATCCGTCATCGCACCCGGATGGGGTGCCCAGCAACTGCTTAAGCATCCGGAAGGAACGGGTCGCGGATTCGCCGATGCGAACATGACGGCTTTTTTCATTTGAAATCGCGGGATGGCACCGCCATCTCGGCGTTGGACGCACAGTCGTGCGCCCGCAACCGCCACAACTCCGAGAATGGGGTCATGTCCAGCAACGATCATAGTCGATCGACCGTGCCGCCCAGGGCCGCCGCGCTGAGCTGATCCGCTCACCTCGCGCACCGGCCCCCGAGAAATCGGGAAGGGCGGCCGGTCGGCAGTGAGGTGTAATATGAACGCAGCCATCCGTTTCCTGTCGGATCTCCGCCGCCTGGGCGTCGGGCGCGATCCGAACGCGTTGTTCGACGCGCGGCTGACCTTTGGCGAGAAGCTGGCCGACCGGGTCGCCGCGGTGGGCGGCTCGTGGAGCTTCATCATCGGCTTCGGCCTGTTCCTCGGCGCCTGGGCGCTGCTGAACACGGCGCTGCTCGGCGCGCATGCCTTTGATCCCTTTCCCTTCATCTTCCTCAACCTGATGCTGTCGATGCTCGCCGCGCTGCAGGCCCCGATCATCATGATGAGCCAAAACCGCCAGGCGGCGAAGGACCGGCTCGAGGCACGGCTCGACTATGAGACCAATCTGCGCACGGAAGTGCAGATCGACAGCCTGCACGCGAAGATCGATGCGCTGACCGCGGAGATAGCCAGGCTTTCGCGGGTCGAATAAAAACTACGCTATTGCTAATCATTCGCAATAAACGCTAAGGCGATTCGCGTGCCCGGATTCCCCCCGGGGCATGGGGATCGCCTTTGTACCAGTTCCTGGATCGCTCCATCGCCGAGGTCTCGCCGATCGACCGATTGCTGCTCTCCTCGATGCGGCAATGGGTGGCGAGCGTGCGTGCCGGGCGTTGCCCCTGCTCGGCGCTGGGGCCGGCGCTGCTGGGGCAGGGGCTTGCGGAGATGCTCCCCGACCTCAATATGTCGATGCTGCTGCTCGAGCGCGAATCATTGTCCCAACTTCGCTTCAAACCGCCCTTCGCGGCGGAAATAGGCGACGACGAGGCCTTGCTCCTTTCGCTGCATGCGCTAGCACGCGCCGGCGCGCAGCCGCGCGTCGATGCCATCATCGAGCAGATCGTGAAGCCCGAGGCGCGCCTCCCGCTATCCGTAGCGGTGGCGCGGATTGCCGTCGCAGTCGGGCGCTGAAGTGAAGTTAGAGAGACCTATCCCGTGAACATGCATGCCCGTCCGCCGATCGTCCTTCCAGAGCATGCCGCGTTCCAGACGTGCGCCGTCCGCTGGGTGAAGCATTGGAATGAGCATTTGTTCAGCTTCGCGATCGAGCGCCCGGCAAGCTTCCGCTTCCGCGCGGGCGAGTTCGTGATGATCGGGCTCGAAGTGGACGGCAAGCCGCTGATGCGCGCCTATTCGATCGCCAGCCCGACCTGGTCGGACGAGATCGAGTTCCTCTCGATCAAGGTGGAGGACGGTCCGCTCACGTCGCGCCTGCAGCTCGTCCGCCCGGGCGACCAAGTATATCTCGGCAAGAAGCCGACCGGCACGCTCGTCGCCGACGCGCTGCTGCCCGGCAAGCGGCTCTTCATGCTCGCCACCGGCACCGGCCTGGCGCCGTTCCTGAGCCTGGCGCGCGATCCCGACATCTATGACCGGTTCAGCCAGGTGGTGATCGTCCACTCGACGCGCCGGGTGAGCGACCTTGCCTATCATGACGAGCTGACCGCGCAGCTGGCGGGCGATCCGCTGGTGGCGGACCAGGCGCTGCTCCAGTTCCACTATATCGCCACCGTCACCCGCGAGCCGTTCCGCACCACGGGGCGGATCGGCCAGCTGATCGAGAATGGCTGGCTGTTCCAGCCACCGGTGCTGGGCGATCGTGCGCTCAATCCCGAGACTGATCGCATCATGCTCTGCGGCTCGAACGCGATGATCAAGGATTTCGCGCACATGCTCGAGGGCCATGGCTTCACGGAGGGCTCGAACGCGAACCCCGGCAGCTTCGTGCTGGAACGCGCCTTTGTCGGCTGATTCTGCAATTCCTCCCCCAGCTTGCCTGGGGGAGGGGGACCGCCGCCGAAGGCGGTGGTGGTGGGGGCGCCGGCGCAGCCGGCGGACTTCGTCCACCGCCCCTCCACCATGCTGCGCATGGTCCCCCTCCCCGAGACAAGCTCGGGGAGGAACTGAGTGGATGACGCGCGCGCCGCGAGCCTCTATCTCCCCCACATGTCCAGCCGCTTCGACAATGTCCCCAATCGCCGTGCGCTGATCGACCGGCGCGGCGTTGCCGAGCGGCTCCACGCGCTGCAGGCCAGGGACGGGGCGAAGCTGCGCGCGGCGGGGACGAAGGAGCTCAAGGCGGCGCTCGATGCCGGGCGGGCCGAGATCGCCGCCCGCCTTGCCGAGCATCCCTCGCGGGGGCACGAGATCGCGGCGGCGGGCGCCTTCCTGATCGACCAGCTCCTGCGCCTGCTCTGGGATTTCACCACGGAGCGGCTGCACCCCAACCCCAATCCCAGCGCCGCCGAGCGCATGGTGCTGATCGCGGTGGGCGGCTACGGCCGCGGCGAGATGGCGCCGCATTCGGACATCGACATCGGCTTCCTCGCGCCCTGGAAAGTCACCGGCTGGTGCGAGCAGGTGATCGAATCGATGCTCTATTCGCTGTGGGACATGCAGCTGAAGGTGGGGCATTCGTCGCGATCGCTCGACGAGATGGTGCGCCAGTCCAAGGCCGATGTGACGGTGCGCACCGCCCTGCTCGAGGCGCGCTATATATGGGGCGACACCGCGCTCTACGACGAGGCCGCGGCGCGCTTCAAGGCGGAGGTCCAGGCCGATACCGCGCGCACCTTCATCGCCGAGAAGCTCGCCGAGCGCGAGGCGCGGCACAAGCGGATGGGCGACAGCCGCTATGTCGTCGAGCCCAATGTCAAGGAGGGCAAGGGCGGCCTGCGCGACCTGCACACGCTCTTCTGGATCGGGAAATACGCCTATAATGTCCGCGAGCCGGCCGAGCTGGTCGAGAAGGGGCTGCTCACCAAGCTGGAGTTCCGCCAGTTCCGCCGGGCCGAGAATTTCCTATGGGCGGTGCGCTGCCACCTCCACCTGATCACCGGCCGCGCCGAGGACCGGCTGACTTTCGACGTCCAGCGCGAGATCGCCGAGCGGATGCGCTATGCGGACCGGCCCGGCATGTCGAAGGTCGAGCGGTTCATGCGCTTCTACTTCCTCCAGGCGAAGGTGGTGGGTGACCTGACCGGCGTGTTCCTGGCCCATCTGGACGAGAAGTTCGCGGCGCGCGGCAGCCGTTTCGGCTTCCCGACATTGTGGCGCCGCCCCCGCAAGCTCAAGGGCTTCACGCTCGACCGTGGCCGGCTCGCCCTGCCGCGCGACGATTTCTTCCGCGAAGACCCGGTTCGGCTGATCGAGCTGTTCCAGCTCGCCGACCTGCACAATCTGGAGGTCCACCCGCTGGCGATGCGCGCCGCCGCGCGCGACGCCAAGCTGGTCGACGATGTTCGCGACGATCCCCGCGCCAACGCCCTGTTCCTCGACGTGCTGACTTCGCCGCGCAACCCGGAGACGGTGCTGCGCTGGATGAACGAGGCGGGCGTGTTCGGCCGTTTCGTGCCCGATTTCGGCCGGGTCGTCGCGCAGATGCAGTTCGACATGTACCATCACTACACGGTGGACGAGCATTCGATCCGGGCGATCGGGCTGCTCAACCAGATCGAGAAGGGCGAGCTCAAGGACGACCATCCGCTCGGGACCAGCATCTTCAAGCAGATCGCCCAGCGCCGCGCGCTCTATGTCGCGGTGCTGCTGCACGACATCGCCAAGGGGCGCGGCGGCGACCATTCGATCCTGGGCGCCGAAGTCGCCGGGCGGTTCTGCCCGCGCCTGGGGATGAGCCCGGCCGAGACCGAGACGGTGGCATGGCTGGTGCGCTGGCACCTGATCATGTCCGCCACCGCCTTCAAGCGTGACCTGAGCGACTTCAAGACGATCCTCGACTTTGCCGGCCATGTGCAGAGCCCCGAGCGGCTGCGCATGCTGCTGCTGCTCACCATCGTCGACATTCGCGCGGTGGGCCCCGGCGTGTGGAACGGCTGGAAGCGCCAGCTGCTCGCCGATCTCTACGACGCCACCGAGGAGGTGCTCCGTCTCGGTCACAAGCAACGCGGGCGGACCGAGCGGATCGCCGCCAAGCAGGAGGAGCTGGCTCAGCTGCTCCGCTGGGACGAGCCGCGAATGGCCGCATTCCGGAAGCGGATGACCGAGAGCTACTGGATCGCCGAGCCGGCGGACGTGCTCGAGCGCAACGCCCGCCAGATCGACGCGGCGGGCGACGCCCAGCTCTCGGTCGAGGCGCAGGTCTATCCCGAGCGCGGCGCGACGCTGGTGACGGTCTATGCCGCCGACCATCCCGGCCTGTTCTATCGCATCGCCGGCGCGATCCATGTCGCGGGCGGCAACATCATCGACGCGCGCATCCACACCACGCGGGACGGCATGGCGCTCGACAATTTCCTGATCCAGGACCCGCTGGGGCGCCCCTTCGACGAAGAGGCGCGGCTCAACCGGATCAAGGCGACGATCGCCGACGCGCTGGCCAACCGCGCCAAGCTCCAGGATCGGCTCAAGGCCAAGCCGCTGGTCCGGCCGCGCGCGGAGGCCTTCGCGATCGAGCCGAACGTGCTGATCGACAACAATGCCTCGAACCGCTTCACCGTGGTCGAGATCAATGCGCGCGACCGGCCGGCCCTGTTGTTTCACCTTGCCTATGCGCTGTTCCAGTCGAAGGTGACGATCCATTCGGCGCATGTCGCCACTTATGGCGAGCGCGCGGTCGATACCTTCTATCTGACCGACCTGATCGGCGATAAGATCGAGAGTGGCGGCCGGTTGAAGACGATCGAGCGCCGCCTGCTCGAGGCTGCCGCGGGCGATGGAACGGTGGCCGAGGCCGCCTGAGGGAAGGAGATCGACGATGCCGGTGATCGGACTGGGGGGCTTCTTCTTCCGGGCGCGGGATCCCGAGGGGCTCAAGGCCTGGTATGGCGAGGTGCTGAACGTGGGCGGCGGCTTCGGGGGCGACCAGAGCGGCCAGACCAGCCCGTGGTTCTGGCATCCGGAGCCCGGCCCGGTGGTGTTCGAGCCGTTCAAGGCGACGACCGACTATTTCGCGTCGGACAAGAGCTGCATGCTCAACTTCCGCGTGCGCGATCTCGACAGCCTGCTCGAGCAGCTCAACGCGCGCGGGATCGAGATCATCACCAAGGACGAATGGGACACGCCGGAAACCGGCCGCTTCGCCCGCATCCACGACCCCGAGGGCAATCCGATCGAGCTGTGGGAACCGCCCGTGGCCTGAGCTTCGGCCGGGTTGGCGATTTCCAGATTCGTCATCCCGGCGACCCGGACCTGATTCCGGGGGCGGGATCTCAGGCGATGGCGGCGGCGACTGGAGCTTCCGCCAGCGCCTTCTCCCGGGCAGCCGCTAGGTTGAGGACTCATGTTCCTCCTTCGTCACCCCGGCCTTGCGCCGGGGTCCCGCTGCCTTGCTGACGGAAGAAGAAGAAGGATCCCGGCGCAAGGCCGGGATGACGGTAGAAAATCAGATACTGGTTTGGGTTCTCAACCTAGTCCCGCCGCTTCTGCCACACCCGCACATGATCCACTTCCATGCGCGACGGGAACGCATCCGCGTCGATCCCCTTGTCGCCGCCCCAGCCGCCGACCGCGACGTTGAGGATCAGATATTGCGGGCCGGCAAAGGGCCAGGTGTCGGGATTGCCCTTGCGGTCGTTGTCGAAGCGCAGAAACGCGCGGCCGTCGACGCCGATCAGCATGCGGTCCTGGTTCCAGTCGAGCTGGTAATCGTGGAAGGCGGTGCAGGCGTCCGGCACCATCGCCTGGGCGGTCTTCTGCGTCTTGGCGACGTGGTTGTATGCCTTGGTGTGGATCGAGCCATGGACGCGGCCGGGATCCCAGCCGACATGCTCCATGATGTCGATCTCGCCCAGGCCCGGCCAGCCGGCCTTCTCGTCGCTGCCGAGCATCCAGATCGCCGGCCACAGCCCCTTGCCGCAGGCGAGCTTCGCCCGGACCTCGATGAAGCCATTGGTCCAGTCGGCGAGGCCGCGGGTCTGGATCTTGCCCGAGCTATAGTCCTGGCCGCCATAATCGGTGCGGCCGCTCAGCCGTTCCCTGCGCGCTTCGATGACGAGCTTGCCGTGCTCGAGGCGGACATTCTCCCGGCGGTTCGCGGCGTAATATTGCAGCTCGTTGTTCCACCAGCCTGCCTTGTTGCGGCTGGTGTCATAGGCCCATTTGCGGGGGTCGAGGCGCTTGCCATCGAACTCGTCGGACCAGACCCGCGCATAGCCCGCCGGCACCGCCATCGGCTCGTCGGCATGGGCAGTGGCGAGCGGGGCCTGGATCGTCTGGGCGGAAGCGGCGCCCGGCAGCAGCAGTGCCGCCGCCAGAGCGCCGTATCGCGTCACTTGGGCGCCAGCACCATCAGCATCTGGCGGCCTTCCATGCGCGGATAGGATTCGACCTTGGCATCCTCGGCGCAATCCTCCTGGACCCGCTTGAGCAGGTTCATGCCGAGCTGGCCGTGCGAAAGCTCGCGGCCGCGGAAGCGCAGAGTGATCTTCACCTTGTCGCCTTCGCCGATGAACTTGTGGACCGCCTTCATCTTCGTATCATAATCATGATCGTCGATGTTCGGACGCATCTTGATCTCCTTGATCTCCTGCGTCTTCTGGCTCTTCCGGGCGAGGTTCGCCTTTTTCTGCGCCTCGTACTTGAACTTGCCGACATCGAGGAACTTGGCGACGGGCGGGTCCGCATTGGGGGACACCTCGACCAGGTCGAGCCCGAGTTCCTGGGCCTGTTCCATCGCCTCGCGCGTGTACATCACGCCGAGATTCTCGCCCTCATGGTCGATCACGCGGACCTTGGGCGATTGAATGAATTCGTTAAACCGCGGACCGTTCATCGGCGGTGCCACCATCGAGCGGCGATTCATGGGCGGACGTATACGACTTGCTCCTGTTGTTGCGGACTCAGGGTTTGGGCGGCTCAATAACGCAGGATGCGGCGCTCCGGTAGCCCGATGCCTGCATTTCCGCCGAAATTCCGCGCACTGTGGCCCGGTAACCGCAGATATCGGGTGTAAAGCCGCCGCCCGCAAGCCCGGTTTTAGCGATGACTTAGGACCGGCCGGGCCATGAAGACGGCCGAAAGGGCAGAACATGGCGCGCATCGCCGCGATCGATTCGAGCGGAACCGGGTGGCGCATGCCCGCCTGGGCGCCGCCGCTCGTGCTGCTGCTCGGGGTCGTGCTGTTGTTTCCACGCTTCTATGTCGGCGGGGGCGGCGACGACTGGTATTATCTCGAAGCGGCGCAGTGCGCGGCCCGACACGGCGTCTGTCTTCCCGACACGCATTGGGCGGCGCGATTTCCGCTGGTGGCGCCGATGGGCGCCGTGCTGGCCTTGTTCGGCGAGCGGCCCTGGACGGTGGGGCTGGTGCCGCTGCTCTACACCATGGCGGGGCTGCTGTTGTTCGTCGGCAATGTCGAGCGCCGCTTCGGCGCCGCGGCGGCGACACTGGCGGGCTCGGCGCTGGCACTGACGCCGCTGTTCCCGCTCAACGCGCTCCAGCCGCTGGTCGACCAGCCGGAGTTCGCCTGGACCATGGCCTGCCTGCTCGCGATCCAGATCGCGCTCGAGCGGAACGAAGCGCGCTGGGCGGCGGTGGCGGGCGCGATGCTGGCGCTGGCCGTGATGACGCGGATGAGCAGCCTGGCGCTGCTGCCGCTGCTCGGCCTGGGCTGGCTGATGCTGGCGCCGGACCGGCGGCGGCTCGCGTTGCCCTTCGCTGCTGCGGCCGCGGCGCTGCTCGGCAGCGAGGCACTTGGCTATGCGATGGCGACCGGCGACCCGCTATATGGCTGGAAACTGTCGCTCCACCATGGCCGCATCCCCACCACCGAACTGGCGGCGGGCGTGGACACCAGCCGCAGCCCGCTGCTCAACCTCGACTTCATCCGCAACTGGCGGCGCAGCATGGGCATCCATGTCCATTGGACGGTGGACCCGCTGCTCAACCTGCTCGCCGATCCGCTATGCGGGCTGACGCTGTGCGGCGCGCTGGCGCTCGCGGTGGCGCGGGCCGGGGTCTGGCGGCACGACCGGTGGCTGCGCCTGATCGCGGCCGCGGCGCTGCTCCATTTCGTGCTGCTCACCTATGGGCTGGCGGTCGATCCCAAGCCGCGCATGTTTCCCTTCGCCTATGCGGCGGCGGCGGCGACGCTGGGCGTGCTCGGGGCGCGGGCCTGGCGCGACGGCGGCCGGCTGATCGTCGCGGCGCTCTTCGCCCTGCTCGCCGGCCGCGCGCTGCTGATGGCCTATGACCAACCCGACCTCGCATCGGCGCGGGTTGCCGCCTCGGCCTGGATCGCGGCGGCACCGCCGGGAAGCCTCGCCACCGACGAATGGACGCGGCGGACCTTCGCGCTGGTCCCCGGCGCCGGCGCCCTGCCGCTGGCGGAGGAGGCGCCGCGCCGCGATCGGCTCACGCTCGGCAAGGTGCCGTGCACGGGCGGGCAGGTGCTGCGTGAGGCGAACTTCGAGTGGCACGAACCGGCGCCGCTCGCCTGGCTGCGCGCGCGGGGCCTGCTGCTCGGGGCGCAGGTCCCCGTGCGCCTGTGCCTGGTCAGGCCGGCGCCCCGGCATGGCGCAGATGGATGATCGGATAGGGCCGGCCATGCGGATCGCTCTCCGAACGGCCGATCACTTCGAAACCCCGGGCGAGATAGAAGGGCAGGGCATTGTCCGCCTGCTCGTTGGCATCGACCAGCGCGTCCGGCGAGAGCGCGAGCGCATGATCGACCAGCGCGGTGCCGAAACCGCGGCCATGGGCGGCGGGATCGACGAACAGCGCGTCGATCATCGCGCCGTCCATGGCGAGGAAGCCCTGCACCCTGCCGGTATCGTCCTCGACCAGCCAGAGCGGGGCGACGGGCAGGAACTGCTCGGCGACGATCGTGTCGATCTCGGCGCGATGCTCGGGCGAGAGGAAGCCGTGCGTCGCGTCCACCGCGGCGCGCCAGATCGCCAGCGCGCGCGGCACGTCCGCTGCGGTGCCGAGGCGGATATGGGCCATCAGCGGCGCCCCCACAGGATGACCATGCAGCCGAGCACCGCCAGCGCCGCGCCGGCCAGGTCCCAGCGGGTGGGCGGCACCCGCTCGACCAGCACCAGCCAGCCGAGCGAGGCCAGGATGTAGATCCCGCCATAGGCGGCATAGGCGCGCCCGGCCGCGTCCGCGCTGCTCAGGGTGAGCAGCCAGGCGAACAGGGCGAGCGAGGCGCCGCCGGGGATGAGCCACCAGGCCGGCTTGTCCAGCCGCAGCACGCCCCAGAAGGCGAAGCAGCCCGCTATCTCCGCCAGTGCGGCGGCCGCGTAGATCGCGAGCGTGGCCGGGTTCATCCGGCGACCAGCCTTTCGATCGACACGAGCAGGATCATGCCGAGAAGCGGGCTGACGGCTGCCAATGCCAGCCCCTGGACCGGCCGGGCCGCATGAAGCCTCGCCGTGGCCGCGAGCGACACGATCACGAGCGCGGGATAGAGCCAGAACTCGCGCTGCTTCGCGGCGTCGCATGCCTGCATCGCGGCACCGCCGTCGCGCGGCAGGCATTCGCCGAGCGCCAGGAAGCCGAACAGGATGAACGCAGCCGCCAGTGCACCGGTGACGGCCGCGGCGAACAGGACCCAATTGGCTCGCCGGGTGCCGGCCGGGTTCATCCGAGGTCGGGCGGAGTCGCCTCGGCCACCAGCTTCGCCACCACTTCGTCCAGGCTCAGCATCTGCTGGCCCTGGCTGCCCAGCACGCGCAGCGCCACCGTGCCTTCCTCGGCCTCGCGCTTGCCGACCACCAGCAGGTTCGGGACCTTGGCGACCGAATGCTCGCGCACCTTGTAGTTGATCTTCTCGTTGCGCAGGTCGCTCACGACGCGGATGCCGGCCGCCTGGAGCTTCCGGGTCACGTCGTGTGCATAGTCGTCGGCGTCCGAGACGATCGTCGCCACCACTGCCTGGGTGGGGGCCAGCCAGGGCGGCAGCTTGCCGGCGAAATGCTCGATCAGGATGCCGATGAAACGCTCGTACGAACCGAAGATCGCGCGGTGGAGCATCACCGGGCGGTGGCGCTCGCCATCCTCGCCGACATAGGACGCGTCGAGGCGCTCGGGCAGGACCCGGTCCGACTGGATCGTGCCGACCTGCCAGGTGCGGCCGATCGCGTCGGTCAGGTGCCATTCGAGCTTCGGCGCATAGAAGGCGCCTTCGCCGGGCAGCTCTTCCCAGCCATATTCCTCGGTCGCCAGGCCAGCGCGCACCACGGCGTCGCGCAGCTCCGCCTCGGCCTTGTCCCACATCTCCTCGGTGCCGAAGCGCTTGTCCGGGCGCAGCGCGAGCTTGATCGAGTATTTGAAGCCGAAGTCGCGATAGATGCGGTCGGCGAGGCGGCAGAATGCCTGCACCTCCTCGACGATCTGGTCCTCGCGGCAGAAGATGTGCGCGTCGTCCTGGGTGAACTGGCGGACGCGCATCAGCCCGTGCAGCGCGCCATGCGGCTCGTTGCGGTGGCAGCAGCCGTTTTCGTAGAGCCGGATCGGCAGCTCGCGATACGATTTGATGCCCTGGCGGAAGATCAGCACGTGCGCCGGGCAGTTCATCGGCTTGAGCGCCATCCAGTCGGCGGCATCGGAGACGATCGGGCCCTCGTCGTCGACGTTCGGCACCTCGTCCGGGATGACGAACATGTTCTCGCGATACTTGCCCCAATGGCCGGACTGCTCCCATTGGCGCGCGTCCATCACCTGCGGCGTCTTCACTTCGTTATAGCCGGCACCGTCGATCGCCCGGCGCATATAGGCTTCGAGCGCCCGCCAGATGGTGAAGCCGTGCGGGTGCCAGAATACCGAGCCATGCGCTTCCTGCTGGAGGTGGAACAGGTCCATCTCCTGGCCGAGCTTGCGATGGTCGCGCTTGGCGGCTTCCTCCAGGCGCATCATGTGCTCGTCGAGCTGCTTCTTGTTGAGCCAGCCCGTGCCGTAGATGCGCGAGAGCATCGCGTTCTTCTGGTCGCCGCGCCAATAGGCACCCGAGACGCGCGTCAGCTTGAACGCATTGGGATCGACCTTGCCGGTGGAGGCGAGGTGCGGGCCGCGGCACATGTCGAGCCAGGCGTCCTCGTCCTTGCCGGCCCGGTACACCGTCAGTTCCTCGCCTTCGGGCAGCTCCTGTGCCCATTCGGCCTTGAAAGTCTCGCCCTGCTTCGTCCAGCGGTCGATGAGCTGCTGGCGTGACCAGACCTCGCGGATCAGCGGCGCGTCGGCGGCGATGATCCTGCGCATCTCGGCCTCGATCGCGGGCAGGTCCTCCTCGGTGAAGGGGCGATCCTTGGGCGCGAAGTCGTAATAGAAGCCGTCGTCGGTCGCCGGGCCGAAGGTGATCTGCGTGCCGGGGAACAGGTTCTGCACCGCCTCGGCAAGGATATGCGCATAATCGTGGCGGGCGAGCTCGAGCGCGTCCTTCTCGTCCTTCGCCGTGACGAGCGCCAGCTGGGCGTCGCCCTCGAACGGGCGGCCGATGTCGCGCAGCTCGCCATCGACGCGCGCGGCGAGCGCCGCCTTGGCCAGGCCCGGGCCGATCGCGGCGGCGATGTCCGCCGGGGTAGTCCCCGGGGCTACCTCGCGGACGGAACCGTCGGGCAGCGTTATGCGGAACATCTCGGACATGATGGGCTTTCACTTGCAGGGTTGAAATCGAGGCGGGCGGCTTATGCCCGCCCGGGCATGATATAGGCAAGGTCGGATCGAGCTGCTCAGCTGCCGTGCAACAAGGCGAGGTCCTCGGGCGACAGGCCCTCGCCGCCAGGCGCAAGGCCGGCCTCTACATGATCGCGCAGGCTCCGGGCATCCGACAGGGCGTTATGGGGTGCGGCGCTGGCATGCGCGGTGTCGAACCCCGGCAGGTCGAGCAACAGGCAGCGGAAGCGTAGCGGATCGTTGCGCTTGCCATGATTGCGCACCAGCAGCCTGCAGAAATGCGCGATATCCTCGGGCCAGTCCGCGATGAAGCTGTGCGGGCCGGGATCCTTGCGCAGGAATTTCTGCAGCTTCTTCACCACCGTGGCACGGTCGATCGGCTGCCGCTCCAGGACGGGCATCACATTTGCCTTCACCCAAGGCACGATCAATTCGTGCGCGTGCAGCACTTCGTAGAATTCCGCGCCGTCGGCGCGCACCAGGGCAATGCTGAGCAATTGCCCGCCATTGCCGTTGAATTCGCTGTCCAGATAATATCGCATCGTCGTCCCTCGGGCGCCCCGTGACTGGCCGAACGAGGGAGGAAGGCGCGACCTCACCCGTCCGGGTGAGGTGCTCGACAAGCGTTAGCGGAAGATGCGCGCGCCGAACCCTTCCCGGTAAACCGGGACGGTAGTAGTCGTGGCAAAGGCACGCTTACGCTGCATATGGATGGCTATAGGGCAAGGACGGCGTTCGCGCTAGATGGGGCTCCGCGCCCTTGCCGGGAAATAGTCAGATGTCCGAAGACCACCGCGTCGCCACCATTCTGCCCTGCAACGACCTTGGCGCGAGCCTGGCCTTTTACGAACGGCTCGGCTTCCGGCTCGTGAGCGACTATGGTGACTACAAGATCCTCGAGGACGGCAGGGGCTGGCATCTGCATCTCAACAAGGCAGTGCTCGGCTGGCTGGTGCCCGGGCACAATCCGTTCGGCATCTATCTCTACACCGACGATGTCGACGGGGTGGCGGAGCGCGTGCGCGAGCTGATCATCGAGAAGGAAGGGCCGAGCCTCAAGCCCTGGGGCTGCTATGAGTTCGCAGTGAGCGACCCGGACGGGACGCTGGTGCGGGTGGGCCGCATTGCATCCTGAAGCCGCGCAACTGCTGGGCATGGCGGCGGAGGCGGCGCGGCAGGGCCAATATGGCCAGGCCTTGCCGATGCTGAGCCGTGCGCTCGCGCTGGACATCGAAGGCGTGGCGCCGGCCTATGCCGATCTCCTCGCCCGGCTGTCGCTCACCGGCTGGCCGCCGCAGCTCGAAGCGGACCTGGCAACCTGCCTGTGCGCCGGCTCGGTCGATCCGCAAATGCTGGCGCGGACGGCGGCACGCATGCTGCTGGTCAAATATCCCGAGCCGGTGGTGGCGGAGGACCCGTTGTGGGCCGCGTTCCTGACCCGCTGCATCAATGTCGATCCGGCGATGGAGGCGCGGCTGGCCTGGCTCGCCGGGCAGGTGCTGCCGGACGGGTTGCGCGCGGCCTTGGCGATACAGGCCTTTGCGAGCGAATATGCCTGGGGCGGGGAAGCGCTGGGCGTTCCTCCCGCCGCCGTCGCCGAGATCGCCGAGGAGCGGACACTGGCCGAAGCGATGCCGTCGCTCGGCGTTCCCGGAGACGCGATCTCGCGGGCGGTGCGCGCCCAGTATGAAGCCAATCCCTATCCCCGCTGGCGCGTGCCGCCGGCGCGGCCGCATGCCGCGGTGGCCGGGCATCTCGCCGCGCTGGGTGCCCCGCAGGCCGAGCCGCTCGCCGTGCTGGTCGCGGGTTGCGGCACCGGGTTCGAGCCGATCGACCTGGCGCGGATGGACCCGTCGCTGTCGATCACCGCGCTCGACCTGAGTGCCGCGAGCCTGGCCCATGGCCAGCGCATGGCCGGCGTGCTGGGCGTGGAGAATGTGCGCTTCGTCCGGGGCGACATCCTCGACATGGCCGGGCTCGGCGAGCGTTTCGCCATGGTGAGCTGCACCGGAGTGCTCCACCACATGGAGCGGCCCGAGCAGGGGCTGGCCGCGCTTGCGGATGCGCTCGTGCCGGGCGGCGTGTTGCGCGTCGCGCTCTACAGCGAGCGGGCGCGGGCCCGGGTGGCCGAGGCGCGCCGCGCGATCGCCGAGCATGGCTGGGACGCGAGCGCGGCGGGAATCCGGGCCTTTCGCGCGCATGTGCTTTCCCTGCCGCACGAGCGGCCGCTGGCGCGCCTGCGCGAGAGCGACGATTTCTACACGCTGAGCGGTTGCCGCGACTTGTGTTTCCATGTCCGCGAGCATCGCTATCGCCTGCCCGCGATCGGGGCGATGCTCGCGGCGGCGGGCTTCGAGCTGCTGCTGCTCGACGCTCCGCCCGAGGCGCAGACGCGCTTCGCCGCGCGTTTCGGAACGGCGGCGGACCGGCATGACCTGATGCTGTGGGACCGGCTGGAGGCGGATTTCCCGCATCTCTTCGCGGGCATGTTCCATCTATGGGCGCGCAAGCGGGGCTAGGTTGGGGGACTCATATTCTTGCTTCGTCACCCGGTCTTGAGCCGGGCGCGCGCTATCTCGACGGCGCAAGAAGCAGCGGGATCCCGGCGCAAGGCGGGGATGACGGGAAGGCGGGGAAGAGCGGGAAAGCGGGGAGGGCAGAGTGAGTAGCGGGGGGATGACCGTGCTCGCCGATTGCGCCGCAGCCCCCTACACCAGTCCGAACGGCACGACCCGGTTCAGCTCGACATGGCCGATCTCGGCGCGGCCGAGATAGGGGACGCCCATTTCCCCGCACCAGCGCAGGATCATCTCGTCGATCGTCTCGCCGAAGCTGTAATTGCCGTCGGCCTCGCCATTGTCCTTGACTGCGGTGACCGCGCCCAGCCGCACGCCGGCGATGCCCTTGAGCTGGGTGGCGTGCGCCATCTGGAACAGCATCCGGTCGATCCGGTAGAGCGGCTCGTCGACTTCCTCGATATAGAGCACGTGATCGGTAAGGTCGGGCAGATATTTGGTGCCGATCAGCGCGGCCAGGATGGCGAGATTGAACGCGGCGGCGGGGCGCCCGTCGGCAAGGCCCGGCTCGAAGCCGCGCCGGTCGCCGTCGATCAGCCAGCCGAGCACCCAGCCGGCGCCCTCGCCGGTATCGTTCATGCCCAGGCTGGAGGCCATTGCGCCATGCGCCACCCGGCCGATCCGCCGGGCATAGAGCGCGCCGAGCAGGAACCCCATGTCCGAGAAGCCGACATAGGTCTTGTGGTGCGCCGCTGGTCCGAGCTTCGGCATCACCGCTTCGAGAATGCGGTTGGAGCCATAACCGCCGCGCGCGAACCAGATCGCGTCGAACGCCGGATCATTGGCGAATTCGAGAAAGGCGGCGGCGCGCTGCGCGTCGGTGCCGGCGAAATGGCCGGCCTGCAGATAGCATTGCGGATGGAACACGATCTCGTGCCCCGGATAGGTCAGCGCCATGAACGCGGCCATGCGCAGCGATCCCTCGCGGCTGACCGGTCTTGCTGGTGCGACGACTCCGATGCGCATGCCTTGCCCCTTCGCTTCGAATTGCCGATAGCGCGAGGCCATGGAGCATCGCAAACCTTACTTCTTCGTGGGCATTGGCGGGTCGGGCATGATGCCCCTGGCGATGATCCTGGCCGGACAGGGCGCCAGGGTGGCGGGGTCGGACCGCAGCCTCGACCAGGCACGGCTGCCCGCGAAGTTCGATTTCCTGGCGCGCAGCGGCATCGCCCTGTTCCCGCAGGACGGCAGCGGGATCGGCTCGGCCGAGCAGATCGTCGTCGCCTCCGCCGCGATCGAGGAGACCGTGCCCGATGCGCGCCGCGCCGCCGAACTGGGCAATGCGCGGATGACGCGGGCGGAGCTCAACGCCCGGCTGTTCAACGCCGCGCCGCTCTCGATCGGCGTGGCGGGCACCAGCGGCAAGTCCACCGTCACCGGCATGATCGGCTGGATCCTCCATGCGCTGGGCCGTGATCCCACGGTGATGAACGGCGCGGTGATGAAGAACTTCGTCACGCCCGACGCGCCCTTCGCCAGCGCGCTGGTCGGCGGGGGCGGGGCCTATGTGAGCGAGGTCGACGAGAGCGACGGTTCGATCGCGCTCTATCGGCCGGGCGTGGCGGTGCTCAACAATGTCAGCCTGGATCACTTGCCGATGGACAAGCTGATCGAGCTGTTCGGCGCGTTCATCGCGCGGGCGGGCAAGGCGGTGATCAACCTCGACAATGGCGAGGGCGCGCTGCTGGCGGCGACGATGCCGCGCGCGCGGCTGCTCACCTTCGCGATCGGCGCGCCGGCGGATCTGGTCGCGATCAACCTGCGCGAGCAGCGCTACGGCATCACCTTCGAGCTGGCGCGCGAGGGCGAGGCGTCGATCCCGGTGACGCTGCAGGTGCCCGGCCGGCACAATGTCTCCAACGCGCTGGCGGCGATCGGCGCGGCGTCGGCGGCGGGGATCGCCGTGGCGGAGGCGGCCCAGGCGATCCAGGGCTTTCAGGGCCTCAAGCGGCGCTTCGAGCTGGTCGGCGAGGCGGGCGGGATCGCCGTGATCGACGATTTCGGGCACAATCCCGACAAGATCGCCGCGACACTGGACACGCTGCACGCCTTTGAGGGCAGGCTGCTCCTGCTGTTCCAGCCGCACGGCTATGGCCCGCTCAAGGTGATGCGCGCCGAACTCGTCGCGATGTTCGCCGAGAAGCTGGGCGGCGAGGACCTGCTGGTGCTGCCCGACCCGGTCTACCAGGGCGGCACCACCAGCCGCGAGGTGACCAGCGCCGACATCGTCGCCGATGTCGCGGCGACCGGGCGCCACGCGCTCCACATTCCCGATCGCGCGGCCGCGGCGGCGCATCTCGTCGCCGCGGCGCGCGCCGGCGATCGCATCGTGGTGATGGGCGCGCGCGACGACACGCTCAGCCATCTCGCCGCGGAGATGCTGGCGCGGCTCGGGGATTAAAAACCGGTAATATTTTCGCAGACTTGCGCAAAAACATGGACTTTTTGCGTAGAAATGCCACCATTCCCGTGAGATTCCGGGGAGGCGGCACATGCGCTTGCTGCAGCCAATCTATTGCCTTGTCGGCAAACATCACCGCAGCCGTAGCCGTGCATGGAATGACGGCACCGCCTTCCGTTCCTGGTGCGAGGGGTGCGGCAGGCCGATGATCCGCGAGTTCGAGGGCTGGCACCTCGATGTCGAAACGTCGACTGGAAAGCACGATTAGCATCTAGTCCTGCAGGCTTTCCCATATGGAAAGCATGGTTGACATTACGCGACTCGCTGGGTAAAGCTACCTTTACAAACTGCAAAGGAAGCCAATCATGGCCGGCAATCGGGCGCAGCGGCGCTACACGAAATCGGTGATCCTGCTGATGATGAGCTATGTGCTGATCCTGATCGGCGTGGTCATGCATGCGCGGAACAGCCCGCTGCACGGGCCGCTGGGCTATGTCGCCGGCGTGCTGCCCGCGCTGCCGGTGATCGGCGTGTTCTTCGTCCTCGGGCGCTATCTCGTCGAGGAGCAGGACGAATATCTGCGCGTGCAGGTGACGCGCCAGGCGCTGGTCGCCACCGGTTTCGCGTTGAGCATCGCGACGGCCTGGGGCTTTCTCGAGAATTTCGGACTCGTGCCGCACGTCTATGCCTATTATGCGGCGATCCTGTGGTTCGCCGGGCTGGGCGTGGGCCGTTGCTTCAACAAGCTCGCGGCGATGCGCGGAGGCGGCGAATGATCAATCGCCTCCGCGTGCTGCGGGCCGAGCGCGCCTGGAGCCAGCAGGACCTGGCCGAGCGGCTCGAGGTCTCGCGCCAGAGCGTCAATGCGATCGAGACCGGCCGCTACGACCCCTCGCTCCCGCTCGCCTTCAAGATCGCCGACGTGTTCGGCTTGACCATCGAAGAGATCTTCACCAACCCCAACCGCAAGGATTGACCGTCATGATCAAGCGCATCGCCTTCGCCCTGCTTGCCACTGCCAGCATCCCCGCCATTCTCCATGTCCCCGCGGCGCATGCCGCGACTGCGCCGGCAGCGGCCGAGCTGATCCAGATGGACCATCTCTCGGTGCAGGTGATCGGCAAGGGCAGCCCGGTGATCCTGATCCCCGGCCTGTCGAGCCCGCGCGCGGTGTGGGACGGCGTGGCGCCCGAGCTGGCGAAGACGCACACCGTGTATCTCGTCCAGGTCAACGGCTTCGGCGGCGACGCGCCGGGCGCCAATCTGGGCGAGGGACTGCTCCCCGCCATGGTCGCCGAGCTGCACAAGTTGGTCGCGGAGCGCAGGATCGCGGGGGCCGCGGTGGTGGGCCATTCGATGGGCGGGCTGCTGACGCTGATGCTGGCCAAGGCGCATCCCGGCGATGTCGGCAAGGCGCTGATCGTCGACGCGATGCCGTTCGTCGGCTCGGCCTTCTTCCCGGGCTCGACGGTCGAATCGGTCAAGCCCCAGGCCGAGGCGATGCGTGCCCAGATGGCCGGCCTCCATGGCAAGCCGCTGCCCGACGCGGTGGGCCAGGCGATCGCGCGGCAGAACGCGGCCAAGCCCGAATCGCAGGCGCAGGTCGCGGCCTGGGTGGCCAAGGCGGACATGCGGGTTTCCGCCCAGACCATGTTCGAGGATCTCCAGACCGATCTGCGCCCCGGCTTGAAGGACATCGCCACGCCGATCACCGTGCTGGTGCCCTGGCTGGCGGCGCGCGGCGGCGAGGCGCCGATGCTCGATCTCTACAAGCGTGAATATGCCGGCGCGCCCAAGGTGAGCGTGAAGGGCGTGGCCGATAGCGGGCATTTCATCATGCTCGACCAGCCCGAGGCATTCCGCACGGCACTGGCGGCGTTCCTGGCCGGCTGAGCCGGGGATCGGCCTGGCCGGCTGAGCCGGGGGGGGGGGGCGGCCTGGCCGGCTGAGCCGGCGCCGGAGAAAGAAGGGCCCGGGAGGTTTTCCCGGGCCCAGTTCTGCTCACTTTCCCAATCTGGGGATCAATAGGTGCCGGAGAAGCTCCGGTTGAGGTTCCGGTCGCGATGCCAGTCCTGGTCGTCGCGTTCGCCGAACAGCGCGCCCGCGCGTTCCTCGTCCCGCCAGGCCGCATGCGCTTCGTCGGCGGTCTTGCGCAGCGTCACCTTGTCGTCGACCGAGTGGATCCAGCGCGACGGGATCGAATGATGATGGCCGCCGGCCTCGCTGTCGTTCCGGGTGAGGACGATGCGATCGCCGCGCACCTTGTCGACCTTGCCGACATGGCTGCCGTCCGAGCCGACCACTTCCATATGCTCGGCGACCCGGCGCAGGCCGTCGCGCTGGCCCTGGCGATCGGTGCGCCAGTTGTTGAACTCGTTCTCGAAGCGCTGGGCGTTCTCGCGGCGATATTCGTCATAGTCGCTGTCGAGTTCGGCGATGCGCTGGCGGCGCCAGCCGCCATAGTGATCGTCGGGGCCGTAGGACCAGCGCGCCTGGCGGGCATCGTAGCGCAGGTCCGCCTCGCGGCGGCGCTCGGCCTCCTGGTCGCCGAACCAGGAGCGGACCTCGTCGCCAGCGCGATCGAAGAAGCCGCGGTCCGGATCCTGGCCGCGATAGGCACGGGGCTCGTCCCAGCCGCGCTGGTCGCGGGCGCCGCGATCCCAGCCGCCGCGATATTCGTTGCCATATCCGCCGGGGCCGCCGGGGCCATAGCCGCGATGACCGCGCGTTCGGCCGAGCTCGCCGGCCGCGGCATATTCGCGGGCGCTCGAATAATGTTCGCCGCCGGCGCGGCGGGCGCCGCTCACCTGATATTGGTCTTCGGGGCCGAAATAGCGGGGATCGGAGTAACGGTCGCTCATGGGAATCTTCTCCACTGCCGGTCTTCGGGGGCTTGGCCGGCGTGGATTCAGCGGGCGAGCGCCGGCAATGGTTCCGGAAAAAGCCCCGCTTTTCAGTGCAGTTCGCCGCGCCGGCGAAGCGTTTTGCCGCGCTTGTTTCAAGCCGGTTGCATTGGGGAAAAAGCGCCGCTAATGGAGCGCCTCCCGGGGCCACCCGGGGACAGGCGGCGGGGCTGTAGCTCAGATGGGAGAGCGCTGCAATCGCACTGCAGAGGTCAGGGGTTCGATTCCCCTCAGCTCCACCAGCCGCCCCTGGTTCCAGCATGATAGAGCGCAGCCGGCTTGGCGTCCCGCCAAGTCGGGCCTCGTGCGTCCCACCCATCGCCGTCCCGATTCGGATCGTTGTCCGTAAATTGCGCATTTCGCGGAACCGAATCCGCGTGCAGAACGTTGCGCCGGGCGGTGTCGTTCGGCGCCGATCTTGGTTGCGATCCCCGGATACCGTTGGAATAAGGCGGTAATTTCTCGGGCTTGCCTTAGAGAACGGGGTTTGATGATCCACCGGTTCGGCGCGAAATACGAAATGCTGCTCTATGGCGTGCTCGCGGCTCTCCTCGTGGTGCCGTTCCTCGCCGATCTCCAGCTGCCGCTCGGCACCTCGGTATGGGTGATCTACCTGCTGCCGATCGTCTTCGCCTATCTGGCGCCGCGCCCGATGGTGCCGGCCGCGGTCGCGCTGGTCGCGACGGTGCTGACGATCACCGGCTTCATGCTGGCCCGCAGCGGCGTCGACCCCAGCATCGCGCGAGTCAATCGCACCTTGGGCGTGCTCACCGCCTGGACATTGGGCATCGTCGGCGTGCTGTTCGTCCGCAACCGGCTGGCCGTTCGCCGCGAGGAATGGCTTCAGGCCGGGCAGGTCGGCCTGGGCCAGGCGATCGCCGGCGACCTCGCGATCGAGCAGCTCGGTGCGAACGCGCTGCGCTTCCTCGCCGAATATCTGGGCGCGACCGCGGGGGCGATCTTCATCCGCAACGGCGACGGCTTCCTGCGCCGGGCGAGCTACGGCGTGCCGGCCGGCGCCGCGGTGCCCGAGCGCGTGACGCCGGGCGACGGGCTGCTCGGCCAGGCGATCGCCGACGGGCGAGGCTTCGCGCTGGCGCCCGTGCCCGATGGCTATCTCTATTTCGGCTCGGCGCTCGGCCAGGCCAAGCCGGGGCAACTGCTGATCGCGCCCGCCCGGATCGACGGCCAGGTCAATACGGTGGTGGAGCTCGGCTTCGCCGGCGGCGCGATGCCGGCGGCGGCGCAGGACCTGCTCGCGCGGATCGCGGAGCAGCTCGGCATCGCGGTGCGCTCCGCCAAATATCGCGCGCAGCTCCAGGAACTGCTCGAGGAGACCCAGGCGCAGGCGGAGGAGCTGCAGGCGCAGGGCGAGGAACTGCGATCGAGCAACGAGGAACTGGAGGCGCAGGCCCGCGCGCTCCAGGAATCACAGGCGCGGCTGGAAGTGCAGCAGGCCGAGCTGGAGGAAAGCAACGCTCAGCTCGAGGAGCAGACCCAGGCGCTGGAGGCGCAGCGCGACGACCTGGCGCGCGCGCAATCCTCGCTCGCCGGCCAGGCGCGCGAACTGGAGCAGGCGAGCCGCTACAAGTCCGAATTCCTCGCCAATATGAGCCACGAGCTGCGCACGCCGCTCAACTCGCTGCTGATCATGGCCCGGCTGCTCGCCGAGAACCGCGCGGGCAACATGACCGGCGAGCAGATCCGGCACGCGGAGACGATCGAGACGTCGGGCAACGATCTGCTCGCGCTGATCAACGACGTGCTCGACATCTCGAAGATCGAAGCGGGCAAGCTGGAGCTGCAGCCGCGCCGCATCCGGATCTCGCCGATGCTCGAGAAGCTCCGCCAGGGCTTCGCGCCGGCGGCGGAGGCCAAGGGGCTGGCGCTGCGCTGCGAGGCGCTGCCCGACACGCCCGGCGATATCGAGACCGATCCGCAGCGGCTGGAGCAGGTGCTCCGCAACTTCCTCTCCAATGCAGTGAAGTTCACCGGCAAGGGCGAAGTGACGCTGAGCGTCGGCCGGGCGGCGGACGGGCGGCTGAGCTTCGCGGTGCGCGACACCGGCGTGGGGATCGCGCCCGACCAGCAGAAGATCATCTTCGAGGCCTTCCGCCAGGCGGACGGCACGATCAGCCGGAAATATGGCGGCACGGGCCTGGGCCTCTCCATCTCGCGCGAGCTGGCGCGGCTGCTGGGCGGCGAGATCCGGCTGGAGAGCGGCGCCGGCAAGGGCAGCATCTTCACGCTGCTGCTGCCCGAGGCCTATGATCCGGGACTGGTCGAGGCGGCGCGCCCGGCCGAGGCGCCTTTGCTCGCCGCAGCCGCCCCGGCGGCCGCGCCCAGGCGTGCCCCGCGCGCCGCCGAACTGGCCGATGATCGCGAGAAGCTCAGCGGGGACAGCCGGGTGCTGCTCGTCGTCGAGGACGATCCCGCCTTCGCGCGCATCCTGTACGAGCTGGCGCACGAGCTGGGGTTCGACTGCCTGATCGCGGGCACCGCCGACGAGGGCGCGCTGATGGCGCGGCAATATCTGCCCAATGCGGTGATCCTCGACATCGGGCTGCCCGACCATACCGGCCTGTCGGTGCTCGACCGGATCAAGCGCGATCCGCGCACGCGGCACATCCCGGTGCACATCGTCTCGGCCGACGACAACAGCCAGGTGGCGCTCGCCGGCGGCGCGATCGGCTATATGCTCAAGCCCGTGCCGCGCGATCAGCTGGTCGGCGTGCTCGAGGGGCTGGAAGCGCATATGACGCGCCGCCTGCGCCGGGTGCTGGTGGTGGAGGACGATGCGCAGCAGGCCGAGAGCGTGCGGCTGCTGCTGGCCTCGCGCGATGTCGAGACCGTCGACGCGCATAGCGCCGCGGCGGCACTGGAGCGGCTCGGCAACGAGACGTTCGACTGCATGGTGCTCGACCTCAACCTGCCCGACATGCCGGGGCTCGACCTGCTCGAGCAGCTCAGCCTGGACGAGAGCGTCGGCTTCCCGCCGGTGATCGTCTATACCGGGCGCGACCTTTCGGCCGACGAGGAGCTGCGGCTGCGGCGCTATTCCAAGTCGATCATCGTCAAGGGCGCGAAGTCGCCCGAGCGGCTGCTCGACGAAGTGACGCTGTTCCTGCACCAGGTGGTGTCGGACCTGCCCGAGCAGCAGCAGGCGATCCTCAGCCAGGCGCTGAAGCGCGACGCCGCGCTGGACGGGCGGCACATCCTCGTCGTCGAGGACGATATCCGCAACGTCTATGCGCTCACTTCGATCTTCGAGCCGCATGGCGCGAAGGTGCAGATCGCGCGCAACGGGATCGAGGCGCTGGCGGCGCTCGACGCGGCGCAAGGCGGGGGCGCCCCGGTCGAGCTGGTGCTGATGGACGTGATGATGCCCGAGATGGACGGGATCGCCGCCACCCGCGAGATTCGCGGGCGGCCGGAATGGCGCGGGCTGCCGGTGATCGCGCTCACCGCCAAGGCGATGGCGCGCGACCAGCAGGACTGCATCGCGGCGGGTGCGAACGACTATCTCGCCAAGCCGCTCGACGTCGACAAGCTGCTCAGCCTCGTCCGGGTGTGGATGCCGCGATGAGCGACGCCGCGGATCCGGTGGACGCGCTGGAGCTCGAGCTGCTGCTCGAGGCGATCTGGCGGCGCTACCATCATGATTTTCGCGGCTATTCGCGCGGCTCGCTGCGGCGGCGGCTGGAGCGGGCGCAGTCGCGCTTCGGCTGCGACACCCTGTCGCAGCTGCAGGGCCGGCTGCTGCGCGAGCCGGCGCTGTTCGCCGAGCTGATGGGCTATCTCACCATCCAGGTGAGCGAGATGTTCCGCGACCCCGCCTATTTCCGCGCGCTCCGCGAGCAGGTGGTGCCGCATCTGCGCACTTTCCCGTCGCTCAAGGTGTGGATCGCCGGCTGCGCCAATGGCGAGGAATTCTACTCGCTCGCCATCCTGTTCCGCGAGGAGGGGCTGGAGGAGCGGACGATCTTCTATTGCACCGACATCAGCCCCGCCGCGCTGGAGCGGGCGGAGGCGGGCGTCTATGCGCTCGACCGCATCGCGCTGTTCACCGAGAACCACCGCGCATCGGGCGGCAGGGGATCGCTCTCCGACCATTATACCGCGGGCTATGGCCGGGCGGTGTTCGACAAGAGCCTGCGCGCCCGGGCGGTGTTCGCCGAGCATAATCTCGCGACCGATCAGGTCTTTGCCGAGGCGCATCTCGTGTCGAGCCGCAACGTGCTGATCTATTTCGATCGGGCGCTGCAGGATCGTGCGCTCGGCCTGTTCGGGCAGAGCCTGGTGCGCGGCGGCTTCCTGGGGCTGGGCGCGAAGGAGAATCTGCGCTTCTCCACCCATGCCGACGCCTTTGCCGACTTCGTGTCGCAGGAGAAGATATACCGGCGCAACATCCTGCCGATAGCTGTGGAGGTCGACCATGCCGCAGCCTGAAGCCGTGAAGATCCTCGTCGTCGACGATGTCGAGAAGAACCTGATCGCGATGGACGCGCTGCTCCGCGGCGACGGGGTGGAAGTCCTGAAGGCGCCCTCCGGCCCGGCGGCGCTCGAGCTGCTGCTCCGGCACGAAGTCGCGCTTGCCCTGCTCGACGTGCAGATGCCGGGGATGGACGGCTATGAGCTCGCCGAGCTGATGCGCGGGACGGAGCGGACGCGCCGGATCCCGATCATCTTCGTGACGGCGGTGGCGACCGACGAGCGGCGGCGGTTCCGGGGATATGAGGCGGGCGCGGTCGACTATCTGTTCAAGCCGGTCGACCCGCAGATCGTGCGCAACAAGGTGGACATCTTCGTCGAGCTGGCGCGCCAGCGGCTCGAGATCGCCCGCCAGCGCGACCAGCTGGCCGCGGCGCTCGGCCGGATCCAGGCGCATAGCGACAACAGCCCGCTCGCCATCGTCGAGTTCGATGCCGATCTCCGGGTGATCGGCTGGTCGAACGGTGCCGAGCGGCTGTTCGGCTGGAGCGCGGGCGAAGTGCTGGGCCGGCGCGCCGCGAAGCTCGACTGGCTCGATCCCGCCAATGGCGCGGCGGTCGAGCTGGTACTGGGGCAAATGGTCGAGGGGCACGAGCTGCGCCGCGTCGAGACGCTGCGCGCCAACGACAAGGGCGGGACCCTGCTCGACTGCGAATGCTATTGCTCGGCGCTGTTCGAAGGTGACCGGCTGGTCTCGGTCAGCGTCCAGATCCTCGACGTGACCGAGCGCAAGCGCGCCGAGGCGACGCAGCGGCTGCTGATCGGCGAGCTCAACCACCGGGTGAAGAACACGCTCGCCTCGGTCCAGGCGATCGCGACGCAGACATTGCGCCATTCGGCCGGCCCTTCCGATTTCGCGCCGACCTTCATCGGCCGCATCCATGCGCTGGCCCGCGCCCATTCGCTGCTCAGCGCCACCACCTGGCAAGGCGCCAGGCTGCGCGAGCTGATCGAGGGGCAGCTCCAGCTGGGCACGATCGACCCCCAGCGCCTGAGCTTCGCCGGGCCCGAGATCGAGCTGTCGCCCGAGCCGGCGCTGCACCTCGCCCTGGTGCTCCACGAGCTCGGCACCAATGCCAACAAATATGGCGGGCTCTCGAACGAGGCCGGGCGGGTGCGGCTGGAATGGCGGCTGCGGGGAACGATGCTTGAGCTCGAATGGGCCGAGAGCGGCGGCCCGGCGGTGGCGGCGCCGAGCCGGCGCGGCTTCGGCACGGCCCTGATCGAACGCAGCCTCAAGGCGGAGGGCGGATCGGCGGTGGCCAGCTTCGCGCCGGAAGGGCTGCGCTGGATCCTGACTCTCCCGCATGCCGGCGGTGCGGCCGAGCTGCCGGCGGATCGCCCGGTTCGCGAGGAAGGTGGCTGGGCCAGGGGCGCGGCCGCGGCGGCGGCATCGATCGTCGGCAAGCGCTTCGCGATCATCGAGGACGAGCCGCTGGTCGCGCTCGAGCTCGGCGCGATCCTCGCCGATGCCGGAGTCGAGGTAATCGGCCCGGCGGCGACCGCCGAGCATGCCCGGGCGATCATCGCCGACGGGCGGATCGACGGGGCGCTGCTCGACGGGAATCTGCAGGGCGCCAGCGTCGAGGCGATCGCGGCCGCGCTCGATGCTGGGGGCGTGCCCTTCGCCTTTGTCAGCGGCTATGGCCGCGACCATCTGCCCGAAGGGTTCGCCGAGGTGCCGGCGATCGGCAAGCCGTTCGATCCCGTCGAGATCGTCGAGATCGCCGGAGCGCTGCTGCGCGGCAAGGCCGTGCTCGCCTAGGTGGTGCTCTTAGCGCGGAGCCACGGGCGCAGTGAGGTGCGCTGGAACATGGCGAGGAAGTTGGCGGCGGCAGGCCGAATGGCTAAGCTCGGTACCGATGTCTGATTTTGCTGCCCTTCAATCTGCGCTGGAACGCGCATGGTCCATCGAAACGTCGAGTAAATGGCTATCCGACAACCCGGCGCGCGGACAGTGCAGTGTGACGGCACTTGTAGTTCAGGGCATGCTGGGTGGCGAAATTGTGAAAACTGAAGTCGATGGGGCGTGGCACTTTTACAATATCATCGATGGCGAGCGCTACGATTTCTCCGCGAGTCAATTTCCTCAGGCGGTATTTTACGCTGATCTGCCTTCCGATCGGGATGAAGCATTTTCCGATACATCTAATGAGCAATATCTAATTTTACGCGATCGGTTGTCGCGAGGATGCTAGGATCTCCGACATGGCCGCAAACCTTGGCGGATCTGAAGCGTCTCCATCGCAAAACGGCTTCCTGAAATCTGGCATTTCACGAACGATTCCTGCAGCCAGCGGGGGACCGCTTGCCACCCATCTCGACCATTTCCGGTTCATGGGTTCACGGCCCAGGTGAAGGGCGCGAGCAGCACCATCAGCATCGCGACGGGCACCATGGCGCGCGGCACGGCCGGGCGATAGGTTAGCCCCAGCAGGATGATCGCGCTGACAAAGGGGATCAGCCCTAACCACAGCACCAGCGCGCGGCCGCCATCGCCCGCGAGGCAGGCGACCAGGAAGGAGAGCGCGACCAGCGTCCAGCCATGGCGGGCCGGATGTCGGAGCGCGGCGTGCTTCGCCCGCGGCCCGAGCAGGGGATCGGCGTGGCGCGACATGCCGGCGGCGAGCGCGAACATGCCGAGATAGAGCAGGCCGGCGACCGCCATCGTCATGCCGTGCGCCGCCTGCGCTCCGGGCGCTGCTTCGGGCCGCCCAGCTGTTTCGCGGCGAGCAGGGCAAGCGCGGCGGCGACGGCGAGCAGCACTGCCGACATGACGCTCATCGCAAGGCCGATGAGCGCCGCGAGCGCGCAGGCGAGCGCCGTCGCGCCGATGAGCAGCGGCCAGGCCCAGCGCGGCGGCAGCGCGACGCCGATCGCCAGCGCGGCGGCGGCGGTCCACAGCGCCGCCGAGATTTCCAGCTCGGCGCGGCCGGCAAGGCCGAGCGGCAACAGGCGATTGGCGAGGAGATAGGTGGCGCAGCCCAGCGGCACCCCGGCCAGCACGCCGGCGTTCAATCGCTCGAGCACGCGATTGCCGAGCGAGAGCGGCGCCCGCTCGCGGCGCTTGACGATCCACAGGACCAGGCCCGTCGCGATCGCCAGGGTGAGCATCGCGCCACCCAGGAAATAGAGCCAGCGAGTCGCGATCGAGGCGAAGCGGGCCATGTGGAGGCCGTAGACGACATTATAGGTCTGGACCGCGCCGCGATTCTCCCGCCAGGCGCGGAGCGGCCTGCCAGTGGCGCCGTCGAAGCTGATCTCGGCCGGCGTGAAGCCGAGCTGGTCGGCATCCGAGCGGAATATGGTGACCACTGCGGCCTTGTCGCCCGGGTTGATCACATAGACGCGGCCGATCGTGCCGCCGAGCCGGCGCTGCGCCTCATGCAGCATCGGGGCGATCGGGGCCAGCGGCGCGGGCGCGTTCGCCCTTGGCCGTTCCGCCACGCCGGGCGCAAGATCATGGTACACCGCCGCCAGATCCTTGCCATAGGTGGCGGACATGGCCCAGGGCATGTTGAGCGAGGCGAGCGTGACCAGCCCGGTGAAGGTGATCATCAGATGGAAGGGCGTGGCCAGCACGCCCAGCGCATTGTGCCCGTCGAGCCAGGAGCGCTGCCCCTTGGCCGGGCGGAAGGTGAAATAGTCCTTGAAGATGCGGCGATGCGCGATGATCCCGGTGATCAGCGCGACCAGCATGGCCATCGCCGCGATCGAGGCGAGCAGCCGCCCCCAGGGATAGGGCAGCTCCAGCTCGAAATGGAGGCGATAGAAGAACTCGCCGCCCAGCGTCTCGCGCGGGGCCGGGGCGCCGCTCGCCGGATCGAGCGCGCGATAGACGAAGTTGCCGTCGCTGTCATAGGCGGCCTCGACCGTGTTGGTCCGGGCGCTCGGGGCGGTGAGGTACCAGCCGGTCGAGCCGTTGGTGTTCCGCGCCAGCCAGTCGGTCGCCGCCTGCACGGCGTCGGCAGGGTCGGCGATGGCGCGAGTCTCCGGGCGCATCCACTGGCCGATCTCCGGCTTGAACACGCTGAGCGTGCCGGCGAGGCACATGACGAACAATACCCAGCCGAGCAGCAGCCCGGTCCAGCCGTGCAGCCACGCCATGACCTGGCGTGCGCCATCGCGGACGGCGCTCATGCCGGTGCGCCCGCGAGCCAGCCGATCGCGGCGAAGAGCGCGGCAAGCAGGATCACTCCCGCCCAGGCGCGCCAGGGGCCACGGGCGAGGAACGCCCAGAGGGTGACTGCCGGCCCGACGAGGAAAGCGAGCAGCGTTGCCGGCATGATCGCCTCAACCTTCGGCATCGGCAGCATGCGCGCCAGCGCCGCGGCGAACAGGGCGGCGACTGCATAGGCGCCGACCGTTCCCGCCGCAGCGCGCGCCGCGACATTGGCGCGGTAGCGCCACCCGGCGCGTTGTCGTGCTGCCCCCGCCATGCGTGCGTCCCGGATCAGTATGCGAAAAGGAGCGTGCGGGTGCCGATGGCTTCGTTGCGGCGCCCATCCCCATCCGCTTCCTCGCGCGGCTCCGCGGCCCGGACGGACAGGGGCATGGCGCCGGCGAGCAGCGCGCTGCGGAAGAAGGATTTCATCGCGGATCCCCTTTGAAACACCCGTGTGGCGGGCTCGTTAGGGAATGGTATATTGCGAGTCAATCGCATTAGCGGAAAGCGCGGCCATGGCTTCGCGCTGAAGGTGAAAAAGGGGGAACGGCAATGCCGCTCCCCCGGAGTTGGCCTCTTTCGGCAGTTCTAGAAGTTGATCTTCGCGCCGACGCGGAAATAGCGGCCCATGATGTTCGGGCCGGCCCAGGCCGGGTTGTAGCCGAAGCCGCCATAGGCAGCGTCCGCATCGAAGGGCGGCTTGGTGTCGAGCAGGTTGAGCACGTTCAGCGACAGGGCGAAATTGTCGTTGATCCGGTGCTGGATGGTGAGATCGACGTTCCAGATGTCCTTCGAACGGCATTGTACCGGCGAATCATCGTCATAGGTCTGTGTGCCATTCTCGATCGCGCTCTGGCAGTCGAACGGCGTGGCGCCCAGATCGACCTGCGATACGTGATAGCCGGCCGTGTAATAGGCAGTGGCCGTCACGCTGGTGCCGCCGAACTGCAGCGTGTTCTGCCAGCTGGCGCGCCAGCGCGGCGAGCCCGAGCATGAAGTGTTGTTGCACGGGCTGAGCGTGTCCTCATAGCGCTGCGGCGGCTGCGTTTCGCCGGTGAGCGGATCGACCAGCGTGAGATGGTTCTTGTCGAGGTAGGATGCCTCGAACGAACTGATCCAGCGCACGCCCTCGGTCAGCTTCAGGTTGGCATTGAGGCTGGCGTCGACGCCCTGGACGACCTGCCGGTTGGCATTGGCATAGAGGGCCTGGATGGAGCCGATATGCGGCAGCGCGTTCGGATTGGCCGGATCGATGACGCCGGGGCGGACGGTAATGCCCGGAATGTTCACGACGCCGTTGTTGCGATAATAGGCATCGACCACCGGCGCGGTGTTGTTCACGCCGACGATCTGGTCCTTGACCTTGATCCGCCAGAAATCGAGCGTGAAGCTCAGCCCGCGGATCGGCTCGAAGATCAGACCGGCGGTGAGATTTTCCGATTTCTCCGGCCGTAGCGCGGGGTTGCCCACATTGGTGAGGCCCAGCGAGAATTGCTGCGTGGCATAGACGTTGTTGCCATGCGCCGCGCAGAATGCCGCATAGGTCTGGCAGAACGTGCCGCCGCCGCGCGAGACGAAGCCGGTGGTCGGCGTGCCATAGGCCTCGTTGAAACTCGGGATACGGAAGCCCTTCGACCAGGTGCCGCGCAGCGCGACAGCACGGATCGGCGTGAACTTCGCACCGACCTTGGGCGAGAAATTCTTCTGCCCGCTGGAATAGGAATCGTAGCGGCCCGACAGGTTGAGCTCGATCTTGTCGAGCGCCGACGCCTGGATTTCGCCAAAGGCCGAGAAGACCTTGCGGCTGCCCGAGGTGCCGACCGCGTTGATGTTGTAGTAGCGGTCCCAGGGGCTGGTTTCGTTGCCGGGATTGGCGCTCGGCGCGATGATCGATTCATAGCGATAGGCAAGGCCGCCCGCCGCATCGACGCCGCCGCCCGGCAGGTCGAGCACATGCCGCGACAGGTTCGCGGTCGCCTGCCACAGGTCCGAGTTCGACACCGTGGTGTTGTCCGGCATGATATAATCCCAGACGCTTTGCGGATTCGCCGACGGGTTGGTGAAGTTGAACGTGCCGCGCGCAAGCACGTCCATCACCCGCTGCGCCTTCACATAGTTGTACTGGGTGCGGGTGAGCTTGGAGTTGGCGGCGACGAAGCTCGCCGAATAGTCGAAGCCGGCGATCTGGCCGGACAGGCCGATCGTGCCGCGCAGCGCACGCGAGATCGCCTCGTCCCTGCGCGCGCGATCGGTCCGGAAGAAGAGCTGCGCGGTCTGGCCGGCCGCGGCATAGGGATTTTGCGGGTTGAGCACGCCGTTGGTGGCGTTGCAGCCGGTGTTCAGCCCGTTGGGCGTGCCTCTGCCGGAAGCGCAGACATAGATCGGCAGGATCACGCTGTAGGTGCCCACCGAGCTGGGATCCGGCGGCGTGCCGGCCAGGCTGTGCGGCACCGCGGTTCCGACGACGCTCGACTTGTAATAGTTCGCCTGCGCGTAGAGCTGGTGCGATTCGCCGATATTGGCGGTGAAGCGAGTGGACACGCCGAAGCGCTCCACGTCCGGTAGCAGCATCAGATATTCCGCCGGGTCACCCTGGCAGACCAGGCCGCTTGCCGGCGCGGTGGTCGCCTGCGCGATCTGCGCGGCCGAGAGCTGGTACGGCGTCCAGCGGCCGCAGGGGTTCGACGTGGCGACGTAGGAATAGCGTCCCGAGCCGACGGCGCTGCCGGGAGTCGTAACCGGACGAACCAGCGCGACACCGGGAACGGAGGATAAGCCGTTGACGGTCCCGTCGGGGCTGACGCCGTTCCAGGTCAGATTGTGCATGCAGGCGCCGCCCGCGTTGCAGATCCGGCTCCAGTCCTTGGTGTTGAACGGATAGTCGCGGTCGCGCGCCCAGAGCGGGTCCTGCTTCATATACTCGCCGCTGACATAGACGTTGAAGCCCTGCTCGTTCAGGTCGCCATAGCCCCAGGTCAGGTCCGCACGGCGCTCGCCCGCATCGCCGCGCTGCGAGATGCCGGCCGAGACATTGGCGTGGAGCCCCTTGATCTCCTTCTTGGTGATCACGTTGATCACGCCGGCGACGGCATCGGCGCCATAGGTCGACGAGGCGCCGTCCTTCAGCACGTCGATCCGCTCGATGATCGCGTTCGGGATGGTGTTCATGTCGACGAAGTTGCGCTGGCCGTCGTCCGCGAGCGGATAGGGCGCCATGCGCAGGCCGTCGAAGAGCGTCAGCGTCGCCTGCACGGTGAGGCCGCGCAGCGAGATCGCGCTGGCGCCCGCGGCGAAATTGCCGCCCGCGTTCCAGCCCTGGGTGATCGTGCCGGCATTGCCCGCCGACAGGCGCTGCACCGCTTCGGTGACAGTGTTCAGGCCGCGCTGCTCCAGCGTCTCGGCCGAGAGCACGGTGACCGGCGACGGCGTCTCGGTGTCGGTGCGCCGGATCAGCGAGCCGGTGACGACGATCGAGTCGCCGGGCGCTTCCTGCGCGGCCGCGGTCGGCGCGGCGGCGGCCATATCCTGTGCGGGTGCCGCGGCCGGGGCGGCTTCCTGCGCCAAGGCCGGTACGGCGATCAGCAGGGCGCCGCAAAGCGCCGTCGAGCCTCGCAACAGGCGAGTCATGGTCCTCGTTCGATTTATCATTGTCAGCCCTTTTGCTTGTGGGCCGCGGCGAGAGCCTGTCGCTCAGGCTTCTCGCGTTGCGGACCACTCCCTCTTTCGCTCGCGCGGCGGGGCTGCATCGCGCTCTGGCCATTTCGCTTGGGAAATTTCGCCGACCCGATCGTCCAGGATGTCGCCCGGCAGCCCGCCCGCTCGCTGCGCCGTCTTCACGATTGAAGCACGGGCGCAGGGGGCACGCTGCGGGGAGCGGGGGGCAGCTTCCTCCGTTAAGCGACCGAGATGGTGCCTATTGCGACGAAGCCGGATCGCGCGCGCGTGGGGCTGACGAACGAGAAGCCGGCGGGTTGCCGCCGGCTTCGGAGTTGCTGGTAGGAAAGGATCCGGGCCCGGCCAGAGGGAGGCGGCCAGGCCCGGGGACGGGTCAGGCCGGCTTGGCGCCCGCCGTGCCGCACTTCACGAACTTGCCCTTGGCATCCTTGCAGTGAGTCGCCTTGACGGGCGTGGCCGTGTGCTTGGCGGGCATGGCTGCAGGCTTGGCCGCGGTCGCGGGCTTGGCGGGCATGGCCGCGGGCTTGGTGGGGCACTTCATGAACTTGCCATGCGCATCGCGGCACGGCGCCGCTGCAATCGAAGGCGTCGCCGCGGCGAGCATCGCGAGCGAGGCTCCGGCGATCATCAACTTCCTGAACATTGGCACTCTCCTGCTTGTGGAGAGGCGAGACTGCACCCGCCCGGGTGGCCGACAGTTCTCCGTAAGATGAACTTTCTGCAATATTCGGACACGGGAGAGTCACAGAGGGGGCGATTGTTTCGGCGCGCCGGGAAAACATCCTGGCGCAGGGGCGATTGCATAGTGGCAGAGTAGGAATAGGCTGGCGACTCGTTGAGCGTGCCTTACCGCCCGGAAAGGGAGATAAGCGAATGCCCGAGAATGGCCTCTTCGATCCGTCGCTTCCGACACTGACCATCTATGATCGCGCCGACCGTCCCGATCGCAACCTGCTCGCGCATGCCGGGCAGATCATCGAGCTTGGCGGGGGCGGGCGCAATCTGTGGGCTGCCCGGCTCGACGAGGCAGTGCGCCTGACGGAGCGCCCGGTGATCCTGGTCGCGCACGGCATCGGCTGCTTCGCGGTGACCTGGTGGGCGCGGCTCTCGCCGGCTTCCTATGTCGAGAAGGTGGCCGGCGCTGTGTTCGTGCGGCCGCTGGGATCGGCGGTGACGGCCTCGCCCGAGCAGTTGTTCGCCGGGCCGCGCCTGCGCATCGCCTTTCCCTCGATCCTGGCGGATACGGGCGCCGATGCCGCGGCGCTGGCGCGCGACTGGGGCAGCCGCTTCCTCGATTCGACGCCGATACGCTCGATCGGCGAGCTGCTCGCTTCGCTGCGCGGCGAGCCGGACGCGGCGCCCGCGGCGGAGAATCCCCTGCTCAGCCTGGCGCGCTGAACCACAAAATGCTGGATTTCCGCGGGTACCTGCCCTAGGGCCCCGCATGTGCTGCCTCGGCAGCAACTCGCTATTTGGGGAGTAGCCAGCCGCGCCGATGCGCGGGCTCCCGCGTCAACATACTTGGCCGAGAGGCCATGGCGCGGGAGGGACGGGTCACCGTTCGGGCGAGACCAATGGCGTCGCATCTCCGCTCTTGCCGGGCGGGGAGATGCGATGTCGTTGGATTTCGTCTCCGTCCGGCCCGGAGTATGTCCCTTGGAAGCCCTGCTCAGTTCCACCGCGCTCGTCGCGCTCGCCGAGATCGGCGACAAGACCCAGCTGCTCGCCATCCTGCTCGCCACCCGCTTCAAGAAGCCGGTGCCGATCATCCTCGGCATCCTGGTCGCGACCTTGGCCAATCATTTCCTCGCCGCCCTGGTGGGCTCGGAAGCCGCCGCGCTGCTCCAGGGCAACTGGTTCCGCTACCTGATCGCCGCCTCGTTCATCGCCATGGGGCTGTGGACGCTGATCCCCGACAAGATCGACGATCTGGAGGACAAGCCGGCCCGCTTCGGTGCCTTCGTCACCACCGCCATCGCCTTCTTCCTGGTCGAGATGGGGGACAAGACCCAGCTCGCCACGGTGGCGCTGGGCGCGAAGTTCCACAATGTGTGGGCGGTCACCGCGGGCACCACCCTGGGCATGATGCTCGCCAACGTGCCGGCGGTGTTCCTCGGCAACGCCCTGCTCAGGCGCGTGCCGCTGCGGCTGGTGCACGGCATCGCCGCGGTGCTGTTCATCGCCGCGGGCATCCTGATGCTGGGCGAGACCTCTGGCTGGTTCTGACGGCTATGGGCGCTGGATCTCGCCCATCTCGGCGATGAAGGTGACGCGCAGCGCTTCCGAGAGGCTGCGCGCACCGAGCTTCTGCATCAGATTGGCGCGGTGCACTTCCACCGTCCGTGGCGAGATGCCGAGATCATAGGCGATGGTCTTGTTGGGGAAGCCCGCCGCGAGCCCCTCCAGCACCTCGCGCTCGCGGGCGGAGAGGTTGGCGAGCTGGGTGCGGGCCGCGTCGGTGCGCGAGGTGCCGTTCGACTCGCGCATGCGCTCGAAGGCCTTGTCGATCGCGCCGAGCAGCCGATCGGCCTCGAACGGCTTTTCGAGAAAGTCGATCGCGCCCCCGCGCATCGCCTTCACGGCGATCGCCACATCGCCATGCCCGGTGAGGACGATCACGGGCATGGCGGCGCCGCGTTCGTTGATCTGCTGCTGCACCTGCAGCCCGTCGATCTCGGGCATGCGGATGTCGAGCAGGATACAGCCCGGCTCGATTCCGCGCAGCTCACGAAGGAATGCCGCACCCGAGGGCCACAGGCGCACGGCATAGCCCGTCGTCCGCAGCATGAACCCGATCGAGTTCCGGACGCTGTCCTCATCATCGATGATGTGCACCAGGCGCTGGCCATCCATTCAAATTACTCCATTTTGGTGTAAACTGGGCGAGCGTATAAATGGCACTGGCGGCGTAGGGGGTATCGTTGTCGCGGGTGGCGCGATGCCACGACCGTCCAAGAACTGCGCGGGAGCCCCGCGATCATCTCGCCGGTCAATTCGACAGATCTGCGGAAATGCGAGTGTAACGTGCCGGCAACTTGCGCTGGAGTCGCCCCATGGCCTCGCCAACTGGTGAGTCGAGTGGATTTAACCATATGCAGCGCGTAATCCCACTGACCGGCAAGTTCACACCCGTGAAAATACAGTGGTTAACGGGGGTGGAACGCAGAGGCGCCGCAAGGCATTGGACTTTTGGGTCCATCAACATTATGTACCGGTCATTATGGAAATCACCGCCTGTGCCGTCGCCAAGGGGCGACCCCGCGAATTCGACACCGATTCGGCGTTGACCGCGGCGCTGCGCGTCTTCTGGAGCAAGGGCTATGAAGGCGCTTCGCTGAGTGACCTCACCGAGGCGATGGGCATCACCCGGCCAAGCCTCTACGCGGCGTTCGGCAACAAGGAAGCGCTCTTCAGGAAGACGCTCGACCTCTATCAGCGCGAGAAGCTCGACTATATGGGCAAGGCGCTGGATGCGCCGACCGCGCGCGGCGTCGCCGAGCGGCTGCTGATCGGCGCGCTCGAGATGCAGATGAGTTCGTGCGATCCCAAGGGTTGCATGGGCGTGATCAACTCGGTGGCCTGCGGGGCCGAGGCGGAGTCGATCCGCGCCGAGGTGCTCAAGCGCGGTGCGATCGTGAAGCAGGGGCTGATCGATCGGTTCGAGCGCGCCAAGGACGAGGGCGATCTGCCCCCCGATACCGATGTGATCGGGCTCACCGCCTATCTGACCGCGCTGCTCCAGGGCATCGCGCTCCAGGCGGGTGGCGGCACTTCCTGTGCCGATCTCAAGGCGCTGATCGACACCAGCCTGGCCTGTTGGCCGAGCAAATAGGCTGTTCAATTCCTCCCCCAGCTTGCTGGGGGAGGGGGACCATTGCGCCGCAATGGTGGAGGGGCCGCCGTCGAAGACGGCGGTTTCACCGCCGCCCCTCCACCACCGCCTTTGGCGGCGGTCCCCCTCCCCGAGGCAAGCTCGGGGAGGGATTTGAGGGCCCCGGAAAGTTTTTTCTCACCCGTCTCGACAAAAAGTACCGGCCGGTATAAAAATGCTCTTGACGCAACGCAGCACGATTTCTATACCAGTCAGTATAGAATGAGGGAAGCTGCCGAAGCGACGACACGGGGCCGATACCCCGAGCCATTACTCCAGCAGCGCAGAATTTAGACAGGACCGGGACGGTGCGCCGCAGACACGTGCGTCTGCGCGAAAGCCTCGTCTCGTGCCGGTTGGGGATGACCGGAAATGCCGGCGGAAACGGGTTCCGCGCGGCACGGGGAGGCTTTTGCCTTCCGCCGGGCAACAAGCAGGAGGAGACGATCATGGCATATCTCAACTTCGCCGCGCTCCAGGGCAGCCCGATCGCGGTGCCCGCCGATGTTCTCCCGGTCAGCGGCTTTTCCGCGCTCGAATGGCAGGTCGTCGCGATCGCGCAGCACGACCGGCTCTCGAGCCTGGAGAAGCCGGGCCGCCTCGCGGTGGCGCTGGGCGTGATCTTCGGGGGCGAGGTGTCCAATCCGAAACTCGCGGACCAGAAACTCGAGGCGCTCCGCCGCGTCTCCGTGCTCGCCTGGCACAAGGGCTATGCCGTGCCGCGCCACGAGATCCGCGCCTTCCACGAAGCGGGCTTCACGCCCGAGCAATATGAAACGCTGCTCGCCTCCATCAGCCGCGGCCGGGCAGCCCTGAATCAGGGGAAGCGATTCCAATGAACATGATCACGCGCATCGAATCCGAGACGGGCGACAACAAGCCGGGCGTCTCGGAGCGCCTCCGCCGCATGCCGTTGTGGCAGCGCGGCAGCCTCGTCGCGCTGCCGGTGGTGCTCGTCGCCGCCGGGCTCAGCATCGCCAGCAAGGACGCGCCCGCGGCGATGGCCGCGCCGCCGCCCCCGGTGGTGACGGTCGCCAGCCCGCTGGTCCGCGACGTCAACGAGTGGGACGATTATGTCGGCCGCTTCGAGCCGAGCCGCGCAGTCGAGGTGCGTCCGCGCGTCTCGGGCGCGATCACCGGCGTCCACTTCACCGACGGCGCGATCGTGCAGAAGGGCCAGCTGCTCTTCACCATCGACCAGCGCCCCTTCGCCGCCGCGCTCGCCGAGGCGCGGGCCGGGCTGGCCAGCGCCGAGAGCGATCTCGCGCTCGCTCGTTCCGACCTTGGCCGCGCCGAGCGGCTGGTGTCGGTCGAGGCGGTGTCGAAGAGCGATGTCGAGCGGCTCCAGGCCCGGGTCCGCGCCGCCGGCGCGGCGGTGTCCGCGGCCCAGGCCCGGGTGCGCAGCCGCGCGCTCGACATGGAGTTCACGCAGGTGCGCGCGCCGATCGCCGGCCGCATCTCGGATCGCCGCGTCGATCCGGGCAACCTGGTGGCCGCCGGCGAGGGGCAGGGCGGTTCGCTGCTGACCACGATCAACGCGCTCGACCCGATCTACTTCACGTTCGACGGTTCGGAGGCGCTGTTCCTCAAGACCAAGCGCGCGCGGGAAACCGGCGCCCAGGCCTCGCCGGTGGAGATCCGCCTGCAGGACGAGACCGACTATAAGTGGAAGGGCAAGCTCGACTTCACCGATAACGGCCTCGACCCCAAGTCGGGCACGATCCGTGGGCGCGCGGTGCTGAGCAATCCGGGCATGTTCCTGACGCCCGGCATGTTCGGCAACATGCGCCTCTCGGCCGGCGGCACCACCCAGGCGCTGATGGTGCCCGATACCGCGATCCAGACCGATCAGGCGCGCAAGCTCGTGCTCACTGTCGGCAAGGACGGCACCGTCGCGCCGAAGCCGGTGGTGCTCGGCCCGGTGGTCGACGGCCTGCGCATCGTCCGCTCGGGCCTGACCGCCCAGGACAAGGTGGTGATCTCGGGCACGCAGTTCGCGGCCCCCGGCGGCAAGGTGGACCCGAAGCCCGGCAAGATCGCGCCGACCGCAACCAGTCAGGCGCCGGCCCTCACGGCGCCGGTGACGGGCGAAGCTACCTTCGCCCGTTGACCGTCAGCCGCCGGATCTCCCCAGGGTCCGGCGGCTGACACTTTCTTCGTTCAGACCTCTTTTTTCGAGGAGTGGCCCCATGCGCCTCTCGCGGTTCTTCATCACGCGCCCGATCTTCGCGGCGGTCATCGCGGTCGTGATCACGATCATCGGCGCGATCGCCTATCTGGCGCTGCCGATTTCCCAATATCCCGACATCGTCCCGCCGACGGTGACGGTCACCGCCTCCTATCCCGGCGCCTCGGCCGAGACCGTCGCCGAGACGGTCGCCGCGCCGATCGAGCAGGAGATCAACGGCGTCGACGACATGCTCTACCAGTCGTCGCAGTCGACCGGCGACGGCAACGTCACCATCACCGTCACGTTCAAGTCGGGGACCAACCTCGATTCCGCGCAGGTGCTGGTGCAGAACCGCGTCGCCGTCGCGATCCCGCGCCTGCCCGAAGAGGTGCAGCGCCTGGGCGTCGTGACGCGCAAGACCACGCCGGACTTCCTGCTGGTGGTGAACCTGATCTCGCCGGACAACTCGGTCGATCGGGAGTATATCTCCAACTATGCGCTGACCCAGGTGAAGGACCGCCTAGCCCGTGTCGAAGGCGTGGGCGACGTGCGCATGTTCGGCGCGCGCGACTATGCGATGCGCGTATGGATCGATCCGGGCCGCGCCGCCGCGCTCAACCTGACCGCGGGCGATATCGTCCAGGCACTGCGCGCGCAGAACGTCCAGGTTGCCGCCGGCACGCTCGGCCAGCCGGGCAGCACGCCCACCGGCAACGCCTTCCAGCTCAACATCGAGACGCAGGGACGCCTGAAGGACCCCGCACAGTTCGGCCAGGTGGTGATCCGCACCGATGCCGATGGGCACCAGGTGCGCGTGAGCGACGTGGCGCGCGTGGAGCTGGGCGCGGCGGACTATTCGTCCAACACCTATCTCTCCAACAAGCCGACCGTGATCCTCGCCGTCTTCCAGCGCCCGGGCTCCAACGCCCTGGCTGCTGCCAATGCGGTGCAGGACCAGTTGAAGCTGATGTCCAAGAACTTCCCCAAGGGATTGGAATATCGCGTCATCTACAACCCGACCGAGTTCATCTCGCAGTCGATCGACGCCGTCTATCACACGCTGGGCGAGGCGATCCTGCTCGTCGTGCTGGTGGTGATCGTCTTCCTCCAGAAGTGGCGCGCGGCGATCATCCCGGTGCTGGCCATCCCGGTCTCGCTGATCGGCACGATGGCGGTGCTGCTGCCGCTCGGCTACTCGCTCAACAACCTCTCGCTGTTCGGCCTCGTCCTCGCCATCGGCATCGTCGTCGACGACGCGATCGTCGTGGTCGAGAATGTCGAGCGCAACCTGGCGCGCGGCATGACCCCGCTCCAGGCGGCGCGGACTTCCATGGACGAAGTGTCCGGCGCGCTCGTCGCGATCGTGCTGGTGCTGCTCGCGGTGTTCCTGCCGACCCTGTTCCTCAACGGTCTGTCGGGCGCCTTCTACAAGCAGTTCGCCGTGACGATCTCGGCGGCGACCGCGATCTCGCTGCTGGTCTCGCTGACGCTGTCGCCGGCAATGGCCGCGGTGCTGCTCAGCCATCATGAGAGCGAGCCCAGGGGGCCGATCGGCCGGATCGTGCGCCGCGGCGCCGATGCGTTCAACAACGGCTTCGAGCGGATGAGCGTCGGCTATGCCAAGCTCACGCGCGTGCTGGTCACCCGGCCGAAGCGGATGATGCTCACCTATGTCGGCCTGATCGCCGCGACGATCGGCATGTTCTGGGTCACGCCGGTGGGCTTCATCCCGCAGCAGGACCAGGGCTATTTCCTCACCGTCATCCAGCTGCCGCCGGGCTCGTCGCTCGAGCGGACGGACGAAGTGATGCGCAAGGTCGTCGCCCGCATCCTGCCAATCCCGGGCGTGAAGGGATCGGTGATGCTCGCCGGCTTCGACGGCCCGTCGCAGACGCTCGCCCCGAACTCGGCCGCCGCCTATGTGCCGCTGCAATCCTTCGAGGAGCGCAAGAAGCTCGGCGTCACCTTTGACGGCATCATGAACGAGGCGCGCAAGCGCACCGCCGATATCAACGAGGCGATGCTGCTCGTCGTCCCCCCGCCCGTCATCCAGGGCATCGGCTCGGCCGGTGGCTATCGGATGATGATCGAGGACCGCGCCGAGCATGGCTATGACGAACTGGGCAAGACCGCGTTCGGGCTGATCGGCCAGGCCAACCAGACTCCCGGGCTGAAGCAGATCTACACCTTCTTCAACACGGCCACCCCGCGCGTCTTCGCCGATATCGACCGGCGCAAGGCGGACATGCTGGGCGTGCCGCCGGAGCGGGTGTTCGAGGCGCTGAACGTCTATCTCGGCTCGGCCTTTGTGAACGACTTCAACATGCTCGGCCGCACCTATCGCGTGACCGCGCAGGCCGATGCGCCGTTCCGGGCGACCGAGGCGGACATCGCCAACCTCAAGACCCGCTCGAACTCGGGCGCGATGGTGCCGATCGGTTCGGTCTCGACCTTCGAGAACAAGACCGGCCCGTACCGCGTGACGCGCTACAACCTGTTCCCGGCGGTGGAAGTGGATGGCGATACCGCACCGGGCTACAGCTCGGGCGCCTCGCTCGACACGATGGAGAAGCTCGCGAGCGAGCTGCCTCCGGGCTATGGCGCGGAATGGACCGGCATCGCCTTCCAGCAGAAGATGGCCGGCAGCACGGCCGGGCTCGTCTTCGCGCTGGCGGTGGTGTTCGTCTTCCTGGTGCTGGCGGCGCAATATGAGAGCCTGACCATGCCGCTGGCGATCATCCTGATCGTGCCGATGTGTCTGCTCGCGGCCATGGCCGGGGTGAATCTGCGGGGCATGGACAATAATGTGCTCACGCAGATCGGCCTGGTCGTGCTGATCGCGCTCGCTGCCAAGAACGCGATCCTCGTGGTCGAGTTCGCTCACCAGGCAGAGGTGCAGGACGGGCTGTCGCCGGTGGAGGCCGCGGTGCGTGCCGCGCGTGACCGCCTGCGGCCGATCCTGATGACTTCGTTCGCCTTCATCCTCGGCGCCGTGCCGCTGCTGATCGCGAGCGGGGCGGGTGCGGAGCTCCGCCAGGCGCTGGGCACCGCGGTGTTCTTCGGGATGATGGGCGTGACTGCGTTCGGCCTGCTCTTCACGCCGACCTTCTATGTCGTCTGCCGCGCGCTCGGCGATCGCATCGCGAAGATGCGCGGCAACCGCAAGGCGCACGACGAAGGTGGCCACGCGCCGGCGCTGCAGCCTGCCGAATAACCAACCGTCGCCCCGGCGAAAGCCGGGGTCTCGGGCGGCTCTTTTCCCGCCATCGCCTGAGATCCCGGCTTTCGCCGGGATGACGGGCAGGAGGAAGTGAAATGACGTACAAGATTTTCCTCGCAACCGCTTCGGCCCTGGCGCTCGCCGCCTGCGCCGCCGGTCCGAACTATGTCGCGCCCACGCCGCCCCAGACGGCGGCCGGCAATTTCGTGGCGGCCAATCCCGCGGTGACCGCAGCGCCCGTGCAGGGCGACTGGTGGCGGCTCTACAATGATCCGGTGCTCGACCAGCTCGTCGCCGACGCGCTGGCCGCCAACACCGATATCCGCGTCGCGGTGGCGCGGATCGAAAAGGCCCGCGCGACGCTGCGCGGCGCCAAGGCCAACCAGCTGCCCCAGGCCAGCCTGAGCGCCGGCGCCAATTATGGCCGCCTGCCCGCGGCCCAGCGCCTGCCCGGCGCTCCGCGCGAGGACTGGCAGGTCGATGCCGGGCTGAGCGTCAGCTACGAGGCCGATCTGTTCGGCCGGCTGAGCCGCGGCACCGAAGCCGCGCGCGGCGATGTCGGCGCGGCCGAGGCGGATGCCGACGCGGTCCGCGTGATCGTGGCGGCGGAGACTGCGCGTGCCTATGCCGATGCGGCCTCGTCGGCCGAGCGGCTGGGCGTCGCCGAGCATATCGTCAAGCTGCTCGACCAGTCGATCGAGCTGACCGAGCGCCGCCGCGGCGTGGGCCTGGCCACCCGGCTCGACACGGCCCGGATCGGCGCGCTCCGCAACCAGCGCCAGGCCGAGGTGCCCGCGCTCCAGGCCGCGCGCGATGCCGCGCTGT
>OAOK01000032.1_pt1 | contig 102359 bp, 112 predicted proteins | sample 1641101 | NCBI WGS metagenome assembly OAOK01 (sample SAMEA104232307, study PRJEB22302) | sediment metagenome | biome: forest; feature: aquifer; material: sediment | place: USA | collected 2011-08-07 | depth 0.01 m
GGGGCGCCCCGGCCGCCGGTGCGGCGTGCACCGTGCCGATGAAGCGATAGCCCGATCGTGGCCGCGTCTGGATGTGCCGCGGCGCATCGGCCTCGTCGCCGAGCAATGCCCGAATGCGGCGGATGCAGGTGTTGAGCGAAGCGTCGCCACCCGTGCCGGCCCGGGGCCAGAACCGATCGAGCAGTTCCTGCCGGCTGACGGTCCGCCCGCGATTGTCGATCAGATAGCCCAGGACTTCCACCGCCTGGGGCGGCGCATCGAGCCGGTCATCTCCCCGGAATAGCTGCAACGCGGCAGGATCCAGGCGGAAATCGTCGAAGCGAAGCATCACATCGTCCACCACAAAGAAATGCCCATGCCGGTCCGGTTGCCCGATGTCAGATCAGGTCACGAGATGTCATTCGGCCCTTTCGACCGGAGAGGATAGCCGATTCCCGATCGACACGCATCACGCAAGGGAATCGCCAAATGCTGACAGAGAATGACCCTTTCCTGCCCGACCGGCGCCGCGTCCTGGGTCTCGGCCTGGCGGGGATGGCGGCGTCGGCGCTCCCGGTGCCGGCGGCGGGCGCGTTCGCTGGCGCGTCGGTGGCGGCGCGGCTGGACGATCTGCTCGATGCCACGGCATCGGGCTATGGCACGGTCGGCTATTCCGTGGCGGTGCTGCGGCGCGGCAAGCTCGTCCATCTTCGCCACGCGGGACTGGCGGATCGCGATACCGGCACGCGGATCACGGCTCGATCCGTCTATCCCATCTTCTCCGTGTCCAAGCTGTTCCTCATCGTCGAGCTGCTGAAGGCCGCCGGGCACGGTGCGCTCGACCTGTCGATGCCGCTCGCCCGGATCCGCGACGGGCTGCCCGATGCCTGGCGCGGGATTACCCTGGCGCAGGCGCTCGCCCATGTCTCGGGCTTGCCGGACTATATCCCGGATTTCGTCGCGCCGACCGAGGAACAGGCGCTGGCCGCGATCCGCGGCAAGCCGCTGCGCTTCGCGGTGGGAACTCGCAACGACTATAACCAGACCAACATGCTGTTCGCGCGCCTGGCGCTGGAGCAGGCGACCGGCACCCCGCTCACCACGCTGGCGGCCCGCCAGTTCCGGGCCGCCGGGATGCGACGCACCGGCTATCACACCGGCTATCCGGACGCCGCGGTGCAGCTGCCCGGCCTGGTATCGAGCTATCGGCCCGTCCCTGGACGCGATCGGCCGCCGGCACGGTTCGTGCTGCCCGTGATGCCGGCCTATAGCTTCGGCTCCTCGGGCGTCTTCACGACGATGGCGGACATGGTGCGGTGGAGCCAGGCGCTGCTGCGCGGCGACCTGCTGCCGCTTGGGGTGCTGCGCGCGTCCTGGGTGCCCTTTCCGATGCCCGGCGGCGCGGCGGCCTGGCACAGCCATGGCTGGGAATATTACCGGCACGGCGACGTCACCATCGTCGGGCATGGCGGCGACGTCCGGCTGGTCTGGCGGCACTTCTTCCGGACGGCGGATCCGGACGATTGCGCGACCGTGATCTATTTCGACAATGGCGGCCGCTCGACCTTCGACCGGCACCGGCTCGTGACGTTGCTGGCCGATCTGGTGATGCCCGGCGCCGCGCGCGCGGCCGAGCTTCAGGAGGAGATGCTGTTTCGCGGCCTCGCTTCCGGGCGCTGGCGCCAGGCGATCGCCTCCCTGGACGCGGCGGCACCGCCGGAGGTGGTCGAGGCCGTCGTCAATCGCGTCGGCTATGACGCCATGCAGATCCTCGACGCCGAAGCCGCGCTGACTCCGTTCGAATGGAACGTCCAGCGGTTTCCCGGTTCCTCGAACGCGCAGGACAGCCTTGGCGAAGCTTATCGCGCGGCGGGACGGATCGAGGCGGCGCGCGCGAGCTATGCGCGTGCCTTGACGCTCGATCCGGGCAATGCGCGCATCAAGGCGATCGTCAGCGATCTGGCGTCTCCATCCGCCGCCAACTGATGCGATTCAATCCTTCTTCTTCAAGGAGCATGACGATGCGTTCACTCCCAGGCCTCGCGATGTACGCGGCCGTTCTCCTGGCCCAGCCGGCGATGGCCGATCCGACCGATGTGGACGTCCGCGTGATCGCGCGCGGCGCCAAGTTCCTCGGCGGCTATGCCGCGCCCGTCAGGATCGTCATGACCGATGCCGATACCGGCGAGACGCTCGCAAGAGGCACGACGTCGGGCACGACGGGCGATACCCAGCGGATCATGGCGGGGGAGCGGGGTGCCAGGAAGTCCGATGCGGATTCCGCCGTCTTCCGGGCCCGGCTGGACATCGACCGCCCGCGCAGGGTGACGGTGCAGGTAACCGGTCCGCTGAGCCAGCCCCAGGCGACGACGACTGCGACCAGCACGCAATGGATCCTGCCCGGGCATCATTTGACCGCCGGGGATGGCTGGCTGATCGAGCTGCCCGGGCTGATCGTCGATATCGCCGATCCTGTGGCCTATCAGTGGGTAAAGCGGGGCGAGACCGTGCGGTTGCGCGCCGGCGTGACGATGTTGTGCGGCTGCGCGCTCTCGGAGAGCGGCCCGTGGCGGGCGAGCGATGCCGAGGTCGAGGCCCATGTCGCCGTCAACGGTGCCCCCGCCGGCCCGTACAAGCTGCAGTTCGACGCCGTTTCGGCCAGTTTCGGCGCGAGCATCCCGGCCATGGCGCCCGGCCTCTACGAAATCGAGGTCCGCGCCTGGATGGGGCCGACCAACAATGCGGGCGTCGCGCGCACCGCCTTCTTCGTGCGTTGAGCGCAAAGGAAAAGGGCGGCCGGGGATGTCCCGGCCGCCCTGTTTTCCGTTCCGATCGCCCGAAGGATCAGGCGAACAGCTTCGCCCAGCCGCGCTTGACGCGCTCGCGCCAGTGACCGCGGTGATAGGCGTCCGACGCCAGCAGCGGCATGACCGAGCCCGCTTCCGCGAACACCATCTGCTCGATGCCGGTGTTGACCTTGCCCCACGAGGCGGCCTCCTGGAGAGTCGAGGACGAGCAGGCGCCGTCACGCACGTCGGCGACGGTGATCTGCACGGCGTATTTGTGCACCTCGACGTCCTCATGGCCGAGGATCTCGGCGCAGACGACGGTGTCCTGGATGAAGTTCTTCGGCACGCCGCCGCCGATCATCAGCAGGCCGGTGGTGCCCGCCTGGATCTTGATCTCGGTCAGCTCGCGGAAGTCGGCGATGGCGTCGAGCACCATATAGGGGCGGCCTTCCTTGGCGGCGTCCACCTGGTGCTTCACCAGGCCGAAGCCGGCCGACGAGTCGACGAAGGCCGGGCAGAAGATCGGCACGTCATGCTCATAGGCGAGCTTGACCAGGCTGTTGTCCTTCTTGCCATGCTCGACGAGATACTTGCCCATCTCGCGGATGAACGCGCGCGACGAATAGGGCTTGGGCTCGAGCGATTCCGCGATCACGTTGATCGTGTGGTCGCAGTCCTGGAGCTGCTCCTCGTCGATATAGGTGTCGTAGATGCGGTCGATGTAGAGCGAGCGCAGCGTGTCGTCGTCGGGGATCTCGAGCGCCTGATAATGCTTGTGGCCCAGGCCCTCGAAGAAATCCATGTCGACGATGGTGGCGCCGGTGGCGACGATCACGTCGACCATGTTGTTGCGTACCAGCTCGGCATAGAGGTCCATGCAGCCGCCGGCCGAGGTCGAGCCCGCGATCACCAGGACGACGGTGCAGTCCTTGTCGGCCAGCATCTCGTTGTAGATCTTGGTGGCGCGGCCAAGGTCGCGGCTGGTGAAGCTCATGTCCGCCATCGCGTCGACGATCGGGCGCGCATCGAACGACGTGATGTCGATGTGCTTGACCTGCTTAGACAGCAGTTCCGCCTTGCGGGTGTCATTGATCGGGGCGTTGGCGCTCGCCTGCTTGTTGAGCGTGTTGGTGTCGGTCATGGGGTTGCTCCCATCTTCTTGGCCGCCGTCATTTCGAAAAGGGGACGCGGAAACCCAAAGCATTCGTCACCCCGGCCCTGAGCCGGGGTCCCGCTTATCGGCGCCTGTAAAGGCAGCGGGACCCTGGCTCAAGGCCGGGGCGACGAGGTAGTAGCGTGCGTTGCGTTACAGCTTGACGACGTTCCAGGCCGGCTGGCGTTCCGAAAGCTCGACATACATCGAGGCCATCGGTTCGTCCGAGACGATGACGGTCGCGTCGGTGCCGAAGCCGTTGAACGCGGTGCGCATCGCCGAGCCATAGGCGCCGAGCATGCCGATCTCGAAATAATCGCCCGAACGGGTGTCGGCCGGCAGAAGGAACGGGCCCTTCATGTAATCGAGATCGTCGCAGGTCGGGCCGTAGAAGCTGAACTCGACATGCTTGGCGTTCGATTCGGGCTCGCGCAGCAGCTCGACCGGGAACTTCCAGTCGATATGCGCGGCGTCGAACAGCGCGCCATAGGCACCGTCATTGATGTACAGCTCGGCGCCGCGGCGGCGCTCCACGCGCACCACGATCGAGCTGTACTCGGCGCACAGCGCACGGCCCGGCTCGGCCCAGAGCTCGGCCGAATAGGAGATCGGCAGGCTCTCGAACGCGCGGTGGATCGTCTCGAAATACAGTTCGAGCGGCGGCGGCTCCATGCCCGGATAGGTCGAGGGGAAGCCGCCGCCGACGTCGATCACGTCCACGGTCACGCCGGCCTCGACGATCGCCGCGCGCACGCGCTCCATCGCATTGGAATACGCATCCGGCGACATCGCCTGCGAGCCGACATGGAAGCAGATGCCGAGCGCGTCCGCCACCTGGCGGGCCGCCATCAGCAGCTCCTTCGATTCACCCGGGCCGACGCCGAATTTCGAGGCGAGGCTGAGCTTCGAATGATCCGACGAAACGCGCATGCGGACGCACAGCGTGAGGTCGGTCGCGGGCACGCCATCGCGGCTGGTGGCGCGGACGATCTTCTCCAGCTCCTCGATGCTGTCGAGCGAGAAGGTGCGGACGCCGTGGGTGAAGTACGCCTCTTCGATCGCTTCCTCGGCCTTGACCGGGTGCATGAAGCAGAGCGTGGCTTCGGGCAGCGTGCGCGCGACCAGGCGCACTTCGCCGATCGACGCCACGTCATAGGTGGTGATGCCGTTGTCCCACAGGATCTGCAGCAGTTCGGGCGAAGGATTCGCCTTCACGGCATACATGGCCTTGCCCGGGAACTTCTCGACGAAGAACTGGGCGGCCCGTGCCGCGGCATGCGGACGGACGAGCGTGACCGGCTGAACCGGACCCTGCCTGGCGATGTCGATGCCGGTCACGGAGGAGCCGGCGGTCGAGAGGGGCGCTAACCCCAGCGCGCGATGATGCTGGTGCAACTCAAGGGACCTCCAAGTGCCTTACGGCGATCGTTGACAAAAGCTGCCTTGCGGTTGGAAGTCCCATGGGGCAGCGGAAGGCGGCACATAAGGACGTTGGATCGGGGTGTAAAGTGATTCGAGGCCTGGAATTTCACGGCGGGGGTGAATTGTGACAATTGTGCGACAACCGACACGCGCGGGCGTTCGCGACGCGGCTTCCAAGGTCGCCGAAATCCTTCCGCAAACCCCTTTGTTCGTTCAGGAAATTCGCGGGGTGCCGGTGTGCTTCAAGGCCGAGTGCCTGCAGCCGATCGGTGCATTCAAGATCCGCGGTGCCTGGCATCGGCTCACCGCGCTGGACGATCCGGCACGCGAGCGGGGCGTGGTCGCCTTTTCTTCGGGCAATCATGCGCAGGGAGTCGCCTGGGCGGCGAAGCGGCTGGGCATCCCGGCGGTGATCGTGATGCCCGCGGACGCGCCCAGGGTGAAGCGCGACGCGACGCTGGCGATGGGGGCGGAGATCGTGTCCTATGACCGGATGACCGAGAGCCGCGAGAAGATCGCCGCGCATCTCGCCCATGCCCGTGGCGCCACCTTGGTGCCGAGCTTCGACGATCCCTGGATCATCGAGGGGCAGGGGAGCGCCGGGATCGAGGCGATGACCCAGATCGTCGAGGCCCGGCTGCCCGACTTCACGCATGTGCTGGTGCCCTGCGGCGGCGGCGGGCTGGCGGCGGGCCTGGCGCTCGCGCTGCCCGATGCGGAGATCGTCACCGTCGAGCCCGAGGGCTGGGACGATATGCGCCGCAGCCTCGATGCGGGATGGATCGAGCCGGTGGGAGAGAATCCGCCGCCCACGGCGTGCGACGCGCTGCAGACCACACGCGTCTCGCCGCTCACCTTCGACGTGCTGTCGCGGCGCGGCGCGACCGGGCTGGCGGTGAGCGAGGCGGAAGTGCGCGTGGCGCAGCGCTGGGCCGCGGCGAAGCTGCGGGTGGTGGTGGAGCCGGGCGGGGCAGTGGCGCTGGCGGCGCTGCTCGCGGGCAAGCTGGACGTGAAGCCGGGCTTGCTCGTGATCCTTTCCGGGGGCAATGCCGATCCCGATGCCTATGCCCAAGTCCTTGCCGGGAAAGACTGACCCGGTGGCCAGCCGCCTCGGCGCCGTGATCGCGAACGTCATGAGCGTCGGCGCGCGGGCGCTCGGTTATTTCCTCTGGGGCGTGCTGCGCATCGCCTATCGCGGCGACCCCCGGATGATCGCGCTGTTCGGCGGCGTGATCGGGGCGAGCGCATTGTTCGTCTGGCTGATTGCCGGCTGATGCCTGATCCAGGCCTCGAGCCGCTCTGGCTCAGCATCGCGGTGATCGCCATGGGGGCGCTCGTCTGGGGCGGGTGGAAACAATTCCGGGCGGACCGCACCAAGGCGATCCTGATGTGGATCTGCGCGTTCGTGATCCTCGGCAACCTGCTGATCCTGCGGATCTGAAGGTGGTTCCGCGGGGCGGCCCAGGGTCGCGCCCCGATCACTGGATGCCGTCATCCCCGCGATGGCGGGGTAAGCAGGGCGATCGAGTGCGTTCACCCCCAGCCCATGGCCGCTGACACATCTCGTTACACAAGATCGTTGGACGCTCCCGCAGCGCCTGCATATCCTGCGCTTGCCCGGTCGATGAGGTGCGTGATGCGCAAGTCTCTGATCCTGCTGCCGTTCCTGCTCGCCGCCATGCCCGCGTCCGCGCAATCCGCGCCGCCGCGCGAGATCGCCTATGGCGCAGCGCAGCTGCAGAGGCTCGATTTCTACAGGGGTGCGGGGGATGCGGCGCCGCTGGTGGTGTTCATCCATGGCGGTGGCTGGCAACGGGGCGACAAGGGTAATGCCACCGGCGCGGCGAAAATTGCGCATTTCACCGGGCGCGGCTTCGCCTTCGCCAGCGTCAACTACCGGCTCGTGCCGGGCGCGACGGTGGAGCAGCAGGCGCAGGACGTCGCCGATTCGCTGGCCTATCTGGCGGGACACGCCGGCGCGCTGGGCGTGGATCCGGGCAAGATCGTGGTGATGGGGCACAGCGCGGGCGCGCATCTGGCCGCGCTGGTCGCGACCGATCCCGCCTATCTGCGCAAGGCGGGCTGGGGCCTCGACAAGCTGGCCGGCGTCGTGCTGCTCGACGGTGCTGCCTATGACGTGCCCACGCAGATGGCCGATGGCCCGCGGATCATGGGCGGCACCTATGATGCCGCGTTCGGCCGCGATCCCGCCCGCCAGCGCGCGCTCTCGCCGACCTTGCAGGCCGCCGCGCCCAATGCCCGGGACTTCCTGATCCTGCATGTGGCGCGGGCGGACGGCACGCGCCAGTCCGAAGCGCTGGGGCGTGCGCTCGCGGCCGCCGGCGCGCGGGTGACGGTGGAGGGCTTTGCGGGCCAGGGGCTGCGCGGCCATATGGAGATCAACCGCGCGCTGGGCGATCCCGGCTATCCGGCGACGGCGGTGGTGGATCGGTGGATCGACTCGGTTCTGGCGCGCCGAGTGTTGGACGCGGGCGCTCGCATCCCTAGATAGGCGGCATGAACGGCCCCGCCCAGATCCACTACGACACGCCCGAGTTCGATATCCTGCGCCCCGGCAGCTATGTGCTGTGCGCGGTGAGCGGCGAGCCGATCCCGCTCGACCAGCTCAAATATTGGAGCGCCGAGTTCCAGGAAGCCTATCGCAGCGCGGTCGAGGCGACCGCCGCGATGCTCGCGGGCGGGGCGGGGAAGCTGAAGAAATAAGCCGTCATCCCGGCGGCAAGCCGGGATCTCGTGCCACGAGCCTGCGCTATGGAGGCTCATATTCTTCCTTCGTCACCCCGGCCTTGAGCCGAAGTCCCGCTATCTCGTCAGCGCAAGCGGAAGCGGGATCCCGGCTCAAGGCCGGGATGACGAAGGAATATCAAATGTTTGTTTGAGTTCTCAGCCTGGCCGCCAGGGACCCCGGCTTTCGCCGGGGTGACGGGGCGCGGGAATCAGCGGATCGGCGAGTTGGGGTCGAGCCGCATGTCGAGATAGCGGTCGACGCTCTTCATCAGGTCGTCCATCTCGTGCTCGAAGAAGTGGTTCGCGCTCGGGATGGTGTCGTGATGGATGGTGATGTGCTTCTGGGTGCGCAGCTTGTCGACCAGCTTCTGCACGGCGCCCGGCGTGACCACCTCGTCATTCTCGCCCTGGATGATGATGCCCGAGGAGGGGCAGGGGGCGAGGAAAGTGAAGTCGAACATGTTCGCCGGCGGCGCGATCGAGATGAAGCCGCGAATCTCCGGGCGGCGCATCAGCAGCTGCATGCCGATCCAGGCGCCGAAGCCGAAGCCGGCAACCCAGGTGCTGCTCGCCTCCGGATGGAAGCTCTGCACCCAGTCGAGCGCGGACGCGGCGTCGGACAGCTCGCCGATGCCGTTGTCGAAGGTGCCCTGACTCTTGCCGACGCCGCGGAAGTTGAAGCGCAGCGTCGCGAAGCCGCGGCGCTGGAAGGTCTTGTAGACTTCCTGGACGATGCGATTGTTCATCGTGCCACCCGCATTGGGATGCGGATGGAGGATCATGGCGACCGGCGCGCGCGGCTTGGGAGCGGGAGCGAAACGGCCTTCGAGGCGCCCCTCGGGGCCGGGAAAGATGACTTCGGGCAAGGCAGACCTGCTTTGAATTGGAGGCGCGCGGTGGAGCGCGGTGCGTTGGGCGCTATATAGGCAGCGCGCGCCTTTGCGCAATTACAACGAGATTCGCTTGGCCGACCGCATCTATCTGGACCATGCCGCGACCACTCCGATGCTGCCCCAGGCGCTGGCGGCGGTGGAGGCGGGGATGCGCCATTGGGCGAACCCGAGCTCGCCCCATGCCGAGGGCCGGGCCGCCCGCGCCGCGCTGGAGAAGGCGCGCAGCGACGCCGCCGCCGCCTATGGCTGGGCGCACGAGCTGATCTTCACCGGCGGCGCCAGCGAATCGCTGCAGATGGCGCTTGGCCGCTCGATGGCGCCGCGCCGGCTGATCAGCGCGGTCGAGCATGATTCGGTGCTGCGCCATGCGGAGGGCGCGCAGGTGCTGCCCGTCGACCGCGACGGGATCCTGGACCTCGACGCGCTGCACGCCGCGCTGGCGGCCGGGCCACGCGCGCTCGTCGGCGTGCAATGGGCGAACAGCGAGACCGGCGTGTGCCAGCCGATCGCCGAGATCGCGGACATCGTGCACGCCGCGGGTGCCATCCTGCTGGTCGACGCCGCGCAGATGCCCGCGCGCGCCGACGATGCGGTGCTGCGCCATGCCGATCTTGTCGCGGTGTCCGCGCACAAGCGCGGCGGCCCGCCCGGGATCGGCGCGCTGCTGGTGCGCGACTTCGGCGTGCTGCTGCCGATGGGCGGGCAGGAAAAGGGCTATCGCGCGGGCACGGAGAATCTCCCCGGCGCGCTGGGCTATGCGGCGGCCGTCCAGCTGCCGGAGGATCTGGCGCGAATGGCGGCGCTGCGGGCTCGGCTGGAGGCGGCGATCGTCGCGGCGGGTGGCGATCCGGTGGCCGCGCACCGTCCGCGCAGCCCGCTGATCGGGGCCTATCGGATGCCGGGCGTCTCCGCTGCCGCGCAACTGATCCGCTTCGATCTGGCCGGCATCGCGGTCTCGGCCGGAAGCGCCTGTTCCTCGGGCAGCATGCGGCCCAGCCATGTCCTCACCGCGATGGGCTGGGAGGAGCCGGCATTGCGCGAAGTGGTGCGGGTGAGTTTCGGGCGCGGCACCACCGAAGCGGAGGTGGATGCCTTCACGACGCTCTGGCGCCGGATCGCGATCGAGGCCAGAAACAGGGCCGCATGACCTATCTCGACTATCAGGCGACCACCCCGCTCGCGCCCGAGGCGCTGGCCGCGATGCTGCCCCAGCTGGAGACCCAGTTCGCCAATCCGCACTCCGCCCATGCCCCGGGCCGGGCGGCCCGGGCGGCGGTGGAGGCGGCGCGTGACGATGTTGCCGCGCTGCTCCCGCCGGGCGGGACGGTGAGCTTCACCAGCGGCGCGACCGAGGCGCTCAACTGGGCGATCAAGGGCACGGGCGGCGGGATCGTGACGATCGCCACCGAGCATGCTGCCGTGCTCGACACCGTGGCGGCCGCGGGGCGCGGGGGCAGGGACGTCGTCGTGCTGCCGGTGGGCACCGAAGGGCTGGTCGACCTCGCCGCCGCACGGGCGGCGATCCGGCCGGGCGTCGGCCTGGTCGCGGCGATGCTGGTCAACAACGAGATCGGCGTGATCCAGCCGGTCGAGGAGCTGGCGCACCTCGCGCATGCCGCCGGCGCGCTGTTCCTGTGCGACGCGGTGCAGGGCTATGGCCGGGTGCGCATCCCCGATGGCTGCGACCTGATCGCGGTCTCGGCGCACAAGGTCCACGGGCCCAAGGGCGTGGGCGCGCTGTGGATCCGTGACGGCGTGACGCTGGAGCCGCTGCTGCATGGTGGCGGGCAGGAGCCGGCGGGCCGCTCGGGCACGCTCTCGCCGGCGCTGTGCGCGGGGTTCGGCGCGGCCGCCCGGCTCGCCAAGCAGCGCTTCGGCGCCGATCATGCCCATGCCGAGCAGCTCTTCCGCGCGGCGCTGGCGCGCATCCCGGGCGACTGGGTGCTGAACGGCGCGCAGGGAGATCGCTATCCGGGCAATCTCAACCTGCGTCATGACGGGCTGGACGTCGCCCGGCTGATGTCGGACCTGCGCGACATCGCCTTTTCCGCCGGATCGGCCTGTGCGAGCGGATCGGGGCGGCCGAGCCATGTCCTCGAGGCGATCGGCCTCTCCGATGTCGAGGCCCGCGCGAGCATCCGCATCGGCTTCGGGCGCTACACCACCGAGGACGCGCTGCTCCACGCGATCGACCGGATCGTCGCCGCCGCCCGGCTCCAGAGCCGCGCGGCATGATCCGCGTCACCTTCGTCAGCGCCGATGGGCGCGACCGGCACGAAGTGACGGCGGAGGCGGGATTGCGCCTGCTCGAAGTGGCGCAGAATGACGGCCAGCCGCTGGAAGGCACATGCGAGGGGCAGATGGCCTGCTCGACCTGCCATGTGATCGTCGACCCGGAATATTTCGCCCGGCTGCCCCGCGCCGCGGAGGAAGAGGAAGACATGCTCGACCTGGCGGTGGGCGCGGTGCGGACCAGCCGGCTCGCCTGCCAGATCCTGCTCACGCCGGACCTGGACGGGCTGGTGGTGCACATGCCAGCCGGGCACCGCGACATGCAGGGGCGCTGAGGCATATTGCCGGGGATTTCGGATGACTCCTTGCTGAGCGATCCGTTCAGCCTGTCGAAATCGGTTCAATTTCAGGATCCGGCATGGAACCGAAACGATCGTTCCGGTTTCCGACATCGGGGGGCTCTTTCCCCCGCAAGCAGGAGAGAGAAGATATGAAACTGCTTCCGATCCTCGCGGCCGCCGCTGCCGCGACCCTCGCCATCCCGGCCGCCAATGCCGCCGCTGCCCCGGCGGCACCGGCGATCGCCGGCAAGGCGGACATCCAGCACCACCGTCCGCACCACAAGCGCCCGAAGTGGCGCACCGTGTGCAAGACCAAGTGGCACCATGGCCATCGCCAGCGCGTGTGCCGCAAGGTGCGCGTCCGCTAAGGGTTTCGGACGCCAAGGGTTTCGGGCGGGAGCGCATCTGCGTTCCCGCCCTTGCCTAACCGCCTGACTTTGCCCATATGCGCCGCGGGAGTCGGGCGGACGCAGTCGTCGCCAACCTGGTCAGATCCGGAAGGAAGCAGCCACAACGATTTCGCTGCGGGTCGTTCCGGCTCCCACCGCGCCTTCGAAGCGCCACCTGTCCTCGGCCGCTGGTCGCTCGACATGGCGACGGCGCCGTTTCCGCCATGGCGGTGGATTCGGTGGAAGCGGCGCGCGTCAGTCCAGGCTGATGCCCAGTCGCGTGGCCTCCGCATCGATAGCGCTTTCCATGCCGGCCCATTGCGCCGCGGTCACCGTTTCGACCTTCTCGATGCCGCCTATCGCCTGCAGCGTGGCGCGACAGGCGCCGGCCGGATCGCCTGCCGCCCTGAGGTCCTCGGCCTTCTCGGCGAACTTGAGCATCTCCATCACGATGTTCAGCCCCGCGAACGGGTTGCCCGCCAGCTTGCCGCCGAAGCCGGAGGTAGCGAGCTCCAGCATCCGCGCCTTCGAGACCTTGCCCGATTTCTCGAGCCGATCGGTCTTCCAGACGACGATCCGCTCCCGGTAGTTCATGCGCTCGACGATGAACCGGGTGAGCGCATCCTGGGTGCGGAGGTTGGTGGCCGCGTCGATGCCGGCGCGTCCTTCCGCCGTTGCGCACAGGGCGGGATCGAGCGCCTTGGGGCGCGGGGCTGTCGGTGCCGCCGGTCGGGGCGTGCCCGGCGGCAGGTCGCCGAACACTTCGCGGGCGTGCGTCTCTACCATCGCCATGTCCTCGCAGGCGAAGCTGACCTCCGAACCGAGATAGCGCAGGCTGGCCCGCACGCCCTGGCGGCTGGGGCCGCGCATCGCCTCGGCGCGCGAATAGAAATTCACTTCGCCGGGGCCGGGCGGATAGTCGATGATCGGACCGTCTTCCTCGATGCCGCCTTGGCGCTCGACCCAGCCGCGCTGGCGGAAGCGCTTCGCGATGCGCTGGATCGCCGCTAGCGCCGTCTGCTTGTCGCCGGCGGCGAAGGTATAGATCGCGCCGACATAGCGGGCCGACCATTTGGAGCCGGTGAACGAGGCCGTCTCGAACGGCGCGGCGGCCGCGTCGAGCTTGTGGCGCTCGATTCCGGGCGTCTGGATCACGCTGGGCGGATAATCGATCGCTCCGAAGCGATAGCCCAGTGCCTGTTCGGTGGTGCACAGGCGATCGAGCGGCATCGCGTCGATCGCGGCCATCAGATCTGGCTTCGGCGCCACTTGCCGCGCGTTGGCCCCGGCGATGAGCGAGGCTCCGGCGGCCAGCGCGGCGGCCGCGTACGATAGCGTCATGGCACTCCCCCTTTTGCGCGACGTCATAGGCGTGGTGGTCGCAATCGCCAATGTGGCGCGCTAGATAGGAACCGATGTCCGATTCCCTGCTTGGCCTCGACGAACCTCCGCAGCCGCGCGGCTCAGGTAATTCTGGGGCGTATCGCGTGCTGGCGCGCAAATACCGGCCGCAGACCTTTTCCGAGCTGATCGGCCAGGATGCGATGGTCACCACGCTGGGCAATGCGATCAAGCGCGACCGGCTGGCGCATGCCTTCCTGCTCACCGGCGTGCGCGGCGTCGGCAAGACGTCGACCGCGCGGCTGATCGCCAAGGCGCTCAACTGCATCGGGCCGGACGGGCAGGGCGGGCCGACGATCGATCCCTGCGGCGTGTGCGAGCCCTGCCGGGCGATCGCCGAGGGCCGCCATATCGACGTGATCGAGATGGACGCCGCGAGCCATACCGGCGTCGACGACGTGCGCGAGATCATCGAGGCATCGCGCTATTCGGCCGTCTCGGCGCGCTACAAGATCTACATCATCGACGAAGTCCATATGCTCTCGAAAAGCGCGTTCAACGCGCTGCTCAAGACGCTGGAGGAGCCGCCGGCGCATGTGAAGTTCCTGTTCGCCACCACCGAGGTGAACAAGGTGCCGGTGACGGTGCTGTCGCGTTGCCAGCGCTTCGACCTGCGCCGCATCCCGGCCGAGCTGCTCGCCGAGCATTTCGCCAGGGTGACCCAGGCCGAGGGCTTCGAGGCGGAGCCCGAGGCGCTGGCGCTGATCGCCCGCGCCGCCGAGGGATCGGCGCGCGACGGGCTTTCGATCCTCGACCAGGCGATCGCGCATGCCGGCCTGGAAGGCGAGGGCGTGAAGGCCGAAGCGGTGCGGCAGATGCTGGGCCTGTCGGACCGGGGGGCGATCCGCACGCTGTTCGGGCTGCTGCTGGAGGGCGATGCCCCCGGCACGCTGGCGTCGCTGCGGGGACAGTACGACCTTGGCGTCGATCCCCAGGCGGTGCTGCGCACGCTGCTGGAGACGGTGCACGCCGTCACCCTTGCCAAGCTCGGCACCGATGCCAGTTCGGGCCAGTCGGCCGAGGAGCTGAAGGCGCTCGAGCGCTGGGCGGCGGGACTGAGCTTCCCGGCGCTCCACCGGCTGTGGCAGCTGGTACTGCGCGGGCATGACGAAGTGGCGCGGGCGGTGCTGCCGATCGAAGCGGCCGAAATGGCGCTGCTGCGGGTCATCCATGCCTCGCAACTGCCCGATCCTGGCGAGCTCGCCCGCCAGATCGCCAGTGGCAGCGTCACCATCTCGGGTGGCGCGGCGCCCGCAGCGGCGGGACCGAACGGCTCGGCGATGCCCACCAGCCTGGGCCAGCTCGCCGATTATCTCGAGGAGAAGCGCCGCTTCCAGCTCGCCACCCAGGTGCGCGACTATCTCCGCCCGGTGCGCTTCGCGGGCACCGAGGTGGAGTTCGCCGCCGCGCGGCCGCTGCCGTTCGATTTCCTCAAGGAGCTGGGGGCAGCGCTGAAGGAGCTGACCGGCACCAACTGGAAGCTGCTATGCGTCGACGTGCCCGCCCAGGCGATGACGCTGCGCGAGGAGCAGGCGGCGAGCGAGCAGGCCGAGCGCGATGCCGTGCTGGCCTCGCCGATGGTCGCCGCCGCGATGGAAGCCTTTCCCGATGCCGAGCTGATCGGCTGGAGCAAGACTGGAAGTTAGGAAGTATCTATGAAGAGTCTCGAAGACATCATGGCCATGGCGCAGAACGTCCAGGCCGAGCTGACCAAGGCGCAGGCCGATCTCGACAAGATCGAAGTGGAAGGCGCCTCGGGTGGCGGCCTGATCAAGGTCCAGGCTTCGGCCAAGGGCCGGATCATCGGCATCCAGATCGACGATTCGCTGCTCAACCCGGCCGAGAAGGGCATGCTCGAGGATCTGCTCGCGGCTGCGTTCAACGATGCCCGGGCCAAGGCCGACGCGGCTTCGCAGGAGGCGATGTCGAAGATGACGAGCGGCCTGCCGCTCCCGCCGGGCTTCAAGCTGCCCTTCTGATTTTTGGAACCATTCCAACGCCTTCTCGGTTGCTGACGGGCAAGTTCGAGGAGGAGTGCAATGGTCGAACGCGTAACCGAGCGCAGCGACGGCGTGACTGCCGAGCGCGTCACCGAGAGGGAAGGCAGCACGGTGGTGATCGAGCGCCGCGGTGGCGGCGGTGGCCTGTTGATCGGGCTGGCGCTGCTGATCGCGGTGGTGGTCGGCGCCATCTATCTGTTCAACCAGAATAGCCGCGAGGATGCGAAGACCGATGCAGTCAGCACCGCTGCCGACAAGGTGGGCGATGCGGCCAAGGATGTCGGCGACGCGGCGAAGAGCGCCGCGAACAAGATCCAGTGACTTTTCATTCCTCCCTCAGACGAGCTCGGGGAGGGATGGGGTCAGTCCAGCAGTTTCAGGGCGATCGGCAGCACATGGGTGTGGGTCATCGGGGCGAGCGGCAGCGCCTCGGCCTCGGCGATCGGCACCCATAGCGCCTCGGCGATTTCCGCCGCGGCGGCGGGCCGGTGCGCGGCGGTGAGGTGGAACAGCTCCGCCTCCACCACGCGGCCCGGCTCGTTGGCGGCGGAGGCCTGGAAGCGGCCGACATAGGCGGGCTCCTCGACCGGGACCAGGCCGATCTCCTCGGCCAGCTCGCGGCGCAGCGCGTCGAGCGGCGTCTCGCCGGGCTCGATCTTGCCGCCGGCCTGCATATAGGCCGAAGTCCCGGTTTTCCGGACCAGCAGCATGCGGCCCGCGCCGTCGTCGATCAGCGCGGCGGCGATGCGGATCGGCGGCATCTCCCTCTCCGGCATCAGCGGACGCAATCGTCCAGCCCGTCACCGCGCACGGTGCCGATCCGGGCGGTTATCGCGTTTCCGTAACGGCGCGTGAAGCCACGCGGATCGATGCCGGCGCGCTTCTTGGGAAGGGGAAGGACCGCGGCGATCTGGGCGGCCTCGCGAGGGGACAGGCGTGAGGCGTCGTGCTTGAAATAGCGCATCGCGCCGGCATTGACGCCATAGGTGCCGATCCCGGTCTCCGCGACGTTGAGATAGACTTCCATGATCCGCCGCTTGCCCCAGATATTCTCGATCAGGACAGTGAAATAGGCTTCCAGCGCCTTGCGGGCATAGCCGCCGCCCTGGAACAGGAAGACGTTCTTCGCGGTCTGCTGGCTGATCGTCGAGCCGCCGCGGATGCGGCCGCCCTTCTGGTTGCGGGCATAGGCCTGCTCGATCGCCGTGAGGTCGAAGCCGTGATGGGTGCAGAAGCGGGCATCCTCGGCGGCGATCGCGGCGCGCGTCATGTTGGAATCGATGCGCGAGATCGGCATCCAGCGCTTGGTGACGCCATGCCCTTCGAAGATGTCGCCGATCTGGGTCCAGGTGATCGGCGGCGGCACGAACTTGTAGATCACCACCATGCCGATCGAGACGGCCAGGAAGAGCAGGATGGCCTTCAGGATCCAGAACGCGATGCGGCGGAGCAGGGGCTTGCGGGGCTTGGGTGCACGCTCTTCCTTCCCCGGCGAGGGCCGGGGAGAAGCTCGTGGAGGCGCCTCGCCGCGAGACGCGAAAGGGTCGGCCTCCTCACCCAGCGGGCGGAGATCCGGCATCGGCGGCGCGCCCAGCCCGGGGGGCTGCTGCGCCGTGGTCGCGCGCGGCGTCCAGTCGCGCGGACGCGGCGCGGATGCGGAAGGCGCCGGCGGGATGTCCGCCGGCGCCTCTGGCTGGCGCGGAGGCTCCGCGCCGGTATCGCGATCCTGATCCCCCATGGCGCTCGTCAGGCGGTCAGCAGGCGCTTCTCGCCGGCGATGCGCATCATCGCCTTTTGCAGCTTCTCGAACGCGCGCACTTCGATCTGACGGACGCGTTCGCGGCTGACGTCATAGACCTGCGACAGCTCCTCGAGCGTCTTGGGATCGTCGGTCAGGCGGCGCTCGGTCAGGATGTGCCGCTCGCGCTCGTTGAGGTCCTCCATCGCCGACACGAGCATCTCGTGGCGGACGGTGGCTTCCTGGGCCTCGGCGACGCGCTCGTCCTGGAGCTGGTCCTCGTCGGCGAGCCAATCCTGCCACTGGCCCTCGCCATCCTCGCGCATCGGCACGTTGAGCGACGTGTCGCCGCCCATCGCCATGCGGCGGTTCATCGAAGTGACTTCCTCCTCGGTGACGCCCAGATCGGTGGCGATCTTGGCGACATGCTCGGGGGAAAGGTCGCCATCCTCGAACGCGTCGAGCTTGGCCTTCATCCGGCGCAGGTTGAAGAACAGCTTCTTCTGCGCCGCGGTGGTGCCCATCTTCACGAGCGACCAGCTGCGCAGGATGAATTCCTGGATCGAGGCGCGGATCCACCACATGGCATAGGTCGCCAGGCGGAAGCCCCGATCGGGCTCGAACTTCTTCACGCCCTGCATCAGGCCGATATTGCCTTCCGAGATCAGCTCGGAGACGGGCAGGCCATAGCCGCGATAGCCCATGGCGATCTTCGCCACGAGGCGCAGGTGCGACGTGACCAGCTGGGCCGCGGCATCGGTGTCGCCATGCTCCTGGAAGCGCTTGGCGAGCATGAACTCCTGCTCGGGGCTCAGGATCGGAAACTTCTTGATCTCGGCCAGATAGCGGTTGAGGCTGGCCTCACCACCAAGCGCGGGGATCGTCGCCGGGACGTTGCTTCCGCTTGCCATGATCATTTCTCCCTTTCACTTAAAGGGCGCGCGTGGCCGAGGCCAGCGCCGCCTGAAATCATACGATGAGGTTATCGAACAGTTCCTGCATATCGGCAGGGATTTCGCTTTCGAACGCCAAAGCGGTGCTATCGATGGGGTGAATGAACCCCAGATGGGCCGCGTGCAAGGCCTGGCGCCGGAAATTCAAGGTTTCCAGAAGTTGACGGTGCCCCTTGCGGACACTGCCATAGACCGGATCGCCGACCAGCGGATGGCCCAAAGAAGCCATATGGACACGCACCTGATGGGTACGGCCCGTTTCCAGCCGGCATTCGACCAATGTCGCGTCCTGAAGTTCGCGAAGCTTGCGCCAATGCGTGACGGCGCGCTTCCCGTTCTTCACGATCGCGACCTTCTTGCGATTGTGCGGCGAACGCGCGAGCGGCGCATCCACCGTACCTTCGGATAGTCTCAAAAGTCCTGACACGATCGCACGATAGCGCCGGTCAATTGAATGGGACTTGAACTGTTTCGCCAATCCTTCGTGCGCGCGGTCGGTCTTCGCCGCGACCATCAGGCCCGACGTGTCCTTGTCGATCCGGTGGACGATCCCCGGCCGCGCCACGCCGCCGATGCCCGAGAGCGAGCCCCGGCAATGGTGGAGCAGCGCGTTGACCAGCGTCCCGTCGAGATTGCCTGCCGCCGGATGGACGACCAGCCCGGCCTGCTTGTCGATCACGATCAGATGCTCGTCCTCGAACACCACCTTGAGCGGAATCTCCTGCGCTTCGTTGTGCGCCGGCTCGGGCTCGGGCACCGCGACGCTGAACAGCGTGCCGGCCGGCGCCTTCCTTGCCGGATCGCGCACCAGCCCCTGCGGACCGGTGACCGCGCCTGAGGAAATCAGCGCCTTCAGCCGTTCGCGCGACAGCGTCGGCACCGCGTCGGCGAGCGCACGATCCAGACGCCAGCCATCGGCTGTGTCCGCGATACGTGCCTCGATGATGGAAACCCCCGGATTCATGTTTGACCTTAGATGGGGACGAGGTTCGCGATTTCAAGATCTGTACCGATCGGTATCCGACAGATTTCCGCGGGTTTCGGTGTCCTGTCAAGATGTTGGAATCCCTGAGGCATGTTGGCATTCAACATTCCCCTCCCGGCAAGGAAGGGCGAGGGGTGGTTTAGAAAAGACCGGCCTCGCCCACCCCGATCGCGTCCTGGCGTGCAAAGCTCCGCCCCGGATGACGAGCGCCGGGCCATGTCCTATCGTGGACGCCGATGCACCTTCGAATTCCCATGGCCGTGCTCGATGCGATCCGACGGGAAGCCGTCCTTGCCGCGCCGCTTGAGGCGTGTGGATTGCTGTTCGGTTGGGACAGCGCAATCACCAGCTATCAAGCTGTTGAAAATGTGGACGAAGCGCCGGATAGGCATTTCGAGATCGATCCTGCCGCGCTGTTCGCAGCGCTTCGAGCCGAGCGCGGGGGTGGGCCGAAGCTTCAGGGCTATTGGCATTCGCATCCGAGCGGCGACGCGGCCCCATCGGTCACCGATGCGGCGATGGCTGCCCCCGACGGCAAGCTCTGGCTGATCGTCGGGGGCGATACCGTCACCGCCTGGCGCGCCGTGGAGGGGGGAGCGCTCCACGGGCGCTTCGATCCGGTCGCGATCGACTGACCGCTCAGTTGCCGGGGGCCGGGGTGGCCGGCGCCGCGGGCTGTCCCGACGGCGGGGGCGGCGGCGGGCCGAAGCGGCGATGCGGGCCATTGGGGCCGCCCGGGCCTTCGCGGCCGGGCCCGAAGCCGGGGCCGCGATGCGGTCCGCCATGCTGCCAGCCATGGCGATGGCGGCGGTGCATGCGTTCCTCGAACCGGCCGAAGCGCAGTTCCTGGCGCGAGATCTTGCCGTCCTTGTTGACGTCGAAGCGATCGAAGCGCGCGGCGGCGGCCTTCATCCACTCGTCGCGGCTGATCATGCCGTCCTTGTTGGCGTCCATCGGATTGTGATGAGGGCGACGCGCGGTCTGGGCCGTGGGTGCCGCCTGGTCCTGCTGCGCCGGGGCGGCCATTGCGGCGCCTCCGCCGAACGTGATCGCGCCAGCAGCGAGCAGCGCGGCGAGCTTGAGTCTCTTCATGCCTTTTCTCCGCCCCAGTGACGTCTGGGTGGGGAAAGGGATAGGCGGCACCTGTCGCGAAGGTTTCTCGGCCGGGGGGCGAAATTGTCGCAACTTGTCGGCTCGGCGGCACCCGCGGCGCCGCGCGAGCGGGGCTCATTGCCCCGCCCGCCGGTCCGCCCTAGGGCGCGCTGAGTGCGTAATAGAGGCCGGAATCGTCGGTCAGGGTCAGGGTGGAAGAGCCGACGATCGAGACCAGATTCTCGAGCGGATGCCCCCTTGAGAACAGCAATTCCTCGGTCCGGGTGAGGTCGGCGCCGGTAAGATGGCCGAGCAGGAGCCTGGCGGCCGGTATCATCCACAGCTTCCCGCTGGTGTCGCCGAAGACATATTGATCGCGAATGGCCGCGGCGCTGCCGGTATAGATCGCGCCCGATACGATCCGGTTCGACTGCACGGGGCCGGTGCCGTGCTCCAGCTCGATCGCCGGTGCGCGCAGCCCCGCCGGCTCGCCCGTCTGGCGGACCAGGCTGCCCTCGCGATAGGGCCAGCCGAAATTCACGTTCGATTCGCCGGCGAGCAGGACGTTGATCTCCTCGCGCGCGCTTTCGCCGCGATCGCCGAGGATGATGTTGCCGTTGGCATCCATGCTGAACCGGTCGGGGCTGCGCAGCCCGAGCGCCGCGAGCATGCCGCCGGTCGCGGGCGCGCCGAAATTGCGATCCGCATCGGCCGGATAGTCATCCTTGTAGGGATCGATCCGCCAGATCTTGCCGAAGGGCGAATTGGGATCCTGCGCGCGGCTCGAATCGGTGCCGTCGCCGAACATGATGTAGAGATAGCCGTCGCGGCCGAACTGCGCCCAGCCGCCGAGATTGCGCGTGGCGGTATTGGGGATTCGCCAGATCGGCGGGCGGCCCGGGATGGGCCGGATCGAAGTCCTGGTGGAAGGCAGGATCGTGTCGAGAATCGCGGCCCATACGACCATCAGATCGCCGTTCGCCGCAGTATAGACGATAACGGTATAGCGGTCGGTGGCAAGGCCCGCCCAGTCCGGGGCGCGCGGCGCCGGGGCCCAGCCGAGCAATCCGCGCTCCTCCTGATAGGAGAAGTCGGAAGTGCCGACGCCGCCACTGACGAGGCTGTTGCACAGCCGCGCGTCATAACGGGCGTTGGCATAATCATAGCACCGGTAAGCCCCGACATCTTCGGCGATGGCGCCCGCGGTGAGGCGATCGACGCCGGTGAAGGGCCGGCCCATCACCTTGAGCGAATAGCCCGACGGCCCGATATCGGTGACAGTGACGGTGAGCAGCAGCTTCACGTTGTTCGTGCCGTCCGAAGCGGTGATCTCGACCTGGTAGACATTGTCGTGATTGAGGTCGGCCGGGGCTTCGTAATCGGGGGGCGTCTTGAACGACAGATTGGCGCCGGTGAGCGTGAAGAGCGAGACGTCGTCGCCGCCGGTCAACGAGAAGGTGACCGGCGCGCCCTCCGGGTCGGTGGCGGTGGCGGTATAGATGGTGCCGCTGGTGTTCTCGGGCACGCTGACGGCGGCGGCCGAGGTGAAGCTGGGCGGCTGGTTCACCGGAGCGGGCGTGGGGGTCGGGGAGGGGGTCGAGCCGCCATTGCCGCCGCTGCAGGATGCTAGCAAGGCCGCACTCAAGGACGCCAGAAACAGGTTCCGCATGATTCCCCCTCTTTCCCGGCGGATATACCGGGTACCGCAGACGGGTGGAAGCGGGGTTCGGCAATTTCGCCGTCAGTCTTTCGCCAGGTCCTCGCGATCCAGGGTCGGCAGGGTGAAGGTGAAGATGGCGCCGCCGCCGGGGGCGTTCTCGGCGGAGAAGACGCCGCCGTGCAGCTCGATGATGCGCTTCGAGATCGACAGGCCGATGCCCATGCCCTCGCTCGTCCGGCTGGCGGAGAAGCGCTGGAAGAGGCGAGCGAGCGTCTCGGGCGGAAGGCCGGGGCCATTGTCGCGGCAGCGCAGCTCGACCATGGGGCCGTCGGCCTGCCGGGCGGTGACCCAGATGCGCGGATCCCGCTGCCCGCTCGCGCGCAACGCTTCCACGGCATTGCGCATCAGGTTGACCAGCACCTGCTGGATCTGGATGCGGTCGACAAAGGCGCACAGGCCGTCCGGCGCGACGTCGCAGTCGATCTGGGCGGCGAGGCGGCTCGATCCGACCAGCACGAGCCGGGCCGCGTCCTCGATCATCGGGCGGAGCGGCTCCACGCTCCGCTCGGTGTCGTTGCGCTCGGTGAAGCTGCGCACGCGGCGGATGATCTCGCCGGCCTGCATAACTTGCTCGCGGGCATGGTCCACCATCTCGGTGCCCGGGCCCTCGGCCCCGGTGCTCCGTGCGAGCATGGCGGCGGCCGATAGATAGTTGGCGGCAGCGGTGAGCGGCTGGTTGAGCTCATGCGCGAGATCGGCCGCGGCTTCGCCCATCGCGCTCTGGCGCGCGAGATGGGCAAGCTCGGCGTTGAGCTGGGCGACCTGATCCTCGACGCCGAACTGCGCCGACATGTCGCGCACGAAGATGGTCAGGCACGCCATGTCCTCCGCCTGCACCCGGCCGGCGCGCGCCTCGAGCGGGAAGAGCGAGCCGTCGCTGCGCAGCCCGACGGCGCTGAGCGGCTCGGCGTTCCATGGATCCAGCTCGCGCTCGCGCAGGTCCGCCAGTTCCTGGCGGGTGCGCTCGGCATGCGCCGGCGGCGAGAGGAGAGTGACCGTCTCGCCGACGACCTGCCCGGCGCGATAGCCCCACAGGCGCTCGGCGGCGGGGCTGAAGTCGAGGATCGTGCCTTCCTCGTCGATCAGGATCACGGCGTCGGGCACCATCATCAGCACCGCGCTCAGCTTCGCCTCGCGGATCGCCAGCGCCCGGCGCTGCGCGTCGGCATGGCCGATCGCGCGCATCAGCACGCCCGCCAGGATCACGACATTGGCGGCAAGCACGACGAACTGGGCCGCGCCGAAGCCGAGCAGGTCCGCCTGATAGGCCGCGAAGCCGAGCAGCGAGGGGATGGCGGGCAGGATGATGACCGCCGGCGCCAGCCGCACCAGCAGGTGCCATCCGCGCTCATTGGGCTCGTGCCGCATCGCGTAGAGGATGAGCCCTGCGGCAGGGAGCAGGGCGAGCGCGCTCGAGATCGCCGAGCGCCCGAGAAAGGCTGGCGAGATGCCGCCCGGCTCGCTGACGAGCGCAGTCGTCGCCAGCAGGGTGAGCGCCACCGTTCCGCTCGCCAGGATGATGCCGATGACGCGGTAGATCCGGCGATCCACGGTGACGGCAAGCGCGGCGAGCCCGCCTAGCGCCTGCACCGCCACCGTGCCGCCCGGGCTGAGGCCGTCGTTGCGCACGCCCAGGCGCTGCACCGCCTCGAAGAAGAACAGGCGCTCGATGGCGATGGCGCCGGTGAGATACTGGAAGGTGATCAGGCTGAGCAGTATCGCCGCCGGGGCGACGGCGAGGCGCGCCAGCCGCGCATGGCCGCTGACCGCGAGGAACGCCGCCAGGGTCACGCTGCAGCCGTTGATCGCGCTGAGCGGGGCGACGGCATAATGGGAATCGCCGAAGCCCCGCAGCACCGGCAGGTCCAGCAGCCAGCCGAGCAGCGGCAGCGACAGGACGATGCAGCCGATCCCGGTCATCCATTGCGGCAGGGCGGCCGCGCCGGGACCGGGCCGGGCCGGGTCCGGAATCGTCCTGTTCTCCCTGTCTGCGGCCCTGCTAGTCATGGATCGTTCCAGGTACCGGGCCACCGCCTGCCCGGCCGCATTGTAGCAGCAAGCGGCGCGGGGTGCGTAATCCGGAAAAACCGCAGGTCGCCGGGGAACGTTTCGACGGCGCAACCCGTTGACGGACGAACGCTAAATGGAGAGCATGCAGATGCTTTGGACCATCGTCGTCGTCCTGCTGATCCTCTGGCTGCTGGGCTTCACCTTCCACGTTGCCGGCGGGATCATTCACCTTCTCCTGGTGATTGCCGTCGTGGTCGGCCTGATCCAGCTCTTCACCGGGCGGAAAGTGGTCTAGGGTCCTCGGGCGCTTCGTCGCCGGCCGGCCCCAGATAGGCGTCGCCATAGACTGCGCGGCGGAAGTCGCGGTGCAGCGTCGCCTGGAAGGGCTTGGTCTGGACGAAGAGCACTGCGGCGAGCCGGTTCGCCGGATCGACCCAGAACAGCGTCGAGGCCGCACCGTCCCAGAAGAACTCGCCGACCGTGCCGCGATTCTCGTCGGGCGTCCTCGCCCGGCCGGTGCGCACCGCGAAATCGATGCCGAAGCCGACATTGCCCTTGCCCGGCAGCCAGGACCTGTCGGCGATGCGCGGATCGAGCTGATCGGTCGCCATCAGCCGCACGGTGGCAGGCCGCAGGACGCGCACGCCGTCCAGGCTTCCCTGGCCCAGCAGCATGCGGGCGAAGCGCATATAGTCGTCGATCGGCGCGACGATGCCGGCACCGCCCATCGTCATCGCCGGCCGGGGGAAGTTGCGCGCGCGGGTCACCGCGTCGGGCTCGCGGACCAGCTTGCCGTCCGCGCCGAGCACATAGGTGGCGGCGAACCGGTCGAGCCGCTCCATCGGCTGGGTCCAGCCCGCCTGCTTCATGCCGAGCGGTTCGAGGACGTGCTCGCGGACATATTCCTCGAACTTCCGGCCCGAGAGCCGCTCGACCAGCAGCGCCTGCACGTCCACTGCCGAGCTGTATCGCCACGCGCTGCCGGGATCGAAGAGCAGCGGCACATGGGCGAGGCGGCGGCCGAATTCGCTCAGGTCGTGATCCAGGCCGAGCGGATCGGCGGCGGCGAAGGCCTTCTCCGCCGCGCTCGGCCCGTCGCCATAGGCGAAGCCGGCGGTGTGGCGCAGCACGTCGCGGATCGTCACCGGGCGGCTCGCGGGGCGCCAGAGCGGCCGCCCCGCGGCGTCGGTGCCGTCCTGCACCAGCATGGTCGCGAATTCGGGGAGGTAGCGGGACAGGGGATCGTCGAGGCCGAACCGGCCTTGCTCCCATAGCTGCATCAGCGCGACCCCGGTGACCGGCTTGGTCATCGAATAGATCTGGACGAGCGTGTCGCGCCGCATCGGCCGGCTTGCTTCGCGATCGGCCAGGCCGGCGCCGCCGAAATAGGCTTCGCGCCCGTCCTTCCACACCAGCGCCGAGACGCCGGCCGCGCGGCCGCTCGCCACCATGTCGGCCAGCGCGCGATCGATGCGGGCCTTGTCGATGCGGAGATCCGTGCCGGCGGCGGCCCGTTCCTGCGCCGGTGCGGGCAGGGGGGCGGCCAGCAGCAGGGCGGCGAGCAGGGGCAGGGCCGATCGCATGGTCTCTCCCGTGTTTTCCGGGAATGGTAGCGTTGCCCGGATGGCGCGTACAGGCGCGCTTGCAGCATGGCGCGCCCTGCGCCAAAGAGGCTGCACCTGCGGGGGAGCAANCATCTTGAACATCAGCCCGACCGATTTCGCCAGCCTGCTCTGCTCGCGGCTCTGCCACGATTTGCTGAGCCCGGTGGGCGCGCTCAACAACGGGCTGGAGCTGCTCGCCGACGAGCATGATCCCGAGATGCGCGCCCGCTGCCTGGAGCTGCTCAACGAGAGCGCCAAGGCGAGCGCCAACAAGCTGAAGTTCTTCCGCCTGGCCTTTGGCGCGGCGGGCGGTTTCGGCGAGACGGTCGACACGCGCGAGGCGCAGGCGGCGATCGAGGGGCTGTTCGGCGAGAACCACCGCGTCAATGTCGGCTGGATGGTCGAGGACCCGGTGCTGCCCAAACAGGCGATCAAGGTGCTGATGAACCTGGCGCTGATCGGCGGCGATGCGCTGATCCGCGGCGGCCAGCTCGATATCGGCGCCGAGATCGTCGACGGCCAGATCGAGATCGTGGTGCGCGCCGACGGCCCGCGCATCGTGCTCGACCCCGAGCTGCGCGGCGCGCTGGCCGGCGGCAAGGACGACATGCCGATCACGCCGCGCGCGGCGGCGGCCTATCTGATCCACGCGCTGGTCACCCAGGGCGGCGGCATGCTCCAGGTAAGCCCGCCCGATGCCGAGGTCCTGCTGTTCGGGGCGTCGTTCCGGGTGGGGTGAGCGCGGGGCCGAACGGCTGCTTCCCCGGTGTTTCCGGGAAGGCAGCCGTCGCCGAGCGCCGGGCTAGTTTTCGTAGATTACCACGCCGCGAAAGTTGACTGTGGCACCAGCGGCGAACGCCGCGTTGTCGGCCTTTCGCGCATATAGCTTGCCATCGGTGAACGCGGCGAGGACGCCGGGAGCGTACGCCGGGCCGCTGCCGCTGTCTTCCATCACGAACCCGAAGCACACGGCCGACTGGGCCGGAGTGAGCCCGGGCGGCAGCGTCGCCACCACCGCCGTCGGCGGAGCCGTCGATGCCAGGACCACGGTGAAATCGAGCTGGAGCATCGTCTTGGCACCCTCCAATCGGTAGTCGGCGATCGCGACGGTGGAGGATGCGATGCCCGCCGGGCCTGCGCCGGGGACGCTGAACGTCGGCGTCCAGGACCTGAAGCCGGCGGAGCCGCTCGATGCGCATTTGTTGTCCGGGTCATGCACGACGCTGTCGAACAGCATGCCGCGGATCACCTGCCATTCGTTGATCTCGCCAAAGGCTCCGTTCTCGATTGAGATCGCGCCGTTCACGGCCGAGTAGATCGTCGGGTTGGTGATGACGAAGCCCTGCACGGCCGGGCCGTTCATGTGCACCGCCTTGGCGGAGTTGGTGTCGGTCGAGAAGCGGGGGTTGCGCAGCGTGGCATGGATGACCGCGCCGGCGCGGGGCGTGCCGTCGCCCGCCACGAACTGGTAGCGATCCGGATGCGAGAAATAGTTCTTCTCCCACCAGCAGCTGTCGAAGACGATCTGGTCCAGATTGCCCTGGTCGCGAGGCGCGAGCAGCGTGCCTTCCAGGGCGGAGCTTTCGAAATCGCAATTGGTGAACAGGATGTTCCACCCGTCGACCAGCTTGGCGCCATGGGTGCACGCATCGGCGAACACGCATGAATCGAAATGAAGCGTCGTCGGAAACAGGTCCACGACCTGCTCGACATGCAGGTTCAGCGTATTGCATTGCGCGGTCAGCTTGCGAATGGTCGATTTGAGCAGGTCGCCGACCCGCACGCCGACCGCATCGGTTCCCTTGAAGTTCAAGACCCGGACGCCGTCCGCCTGCACCGCGCTGGAGGCCTGCCCCAGGAACAGGCCGATAGCGCCTGAGGTAAGCGATCCGTCGATCTGGAACGATGCCAGCTTTGCGGGATAGTGCTCACCCCCGGCGATCGATAGCCCGATGGCGACGCCGGCCCTGGGCTTGAGGATCGCGCAATATTCGCTCTCGCCGATGATCTGCGCGCAGACCGGTGGATCGAGCTGATCGTGGAGATAGCACCCCTTGGGGATGTAGATGCTCCGCCCGACCTGCGAGAAGGCCGTATTGAGGGCAGCGGTGTCGTTCGTCGTGCCGTCGCCCAGCGCGCCGAAATCCTTGACCGAAATCATTCGTAATTCTCCTTTGAGCGGCACCTTGGGCGGTGTCCGAGGTTCCGAACCGAATCGGAACAAAAAGGGAACTATCTGGCGGGATCCTACAATTCCAGCGTCGGGAGCGAGGCATGCTAACCGTCTTGCTTGAATGATACACTGGCGCATGCCATCGTCGGAAGATCATCCTGTCGGAGCCTGCCCGTGAAGCGACTTGCACTGCTCGCTGCAATCCTGCTGGGGGCCGGCACGGCGCCGGCTGCCGCGCAATCCTATCATGACATCGCCGATGCCTCCGCTGAGGCCGACGGGTTCAACGGCGTGATGCTGGTCGGCAAGGGCGGCCGGATTGCGGCGGTCGAAGGATTCGGGCGCGCCGATGCCGCGAACGGCGTGCCGATGCTGCCGAACACGCGCTTCGAGACCGGATCGGTGTCCAAATGGATCGCCTCGATCGTGATCCTCAAGCTGGTGGACCAGGGCAAGCTCGATCTCGACGCGCCGATCAGCCGCTACCTGCCCGATTATCGCGCCGACACCGGCGCCAGGCTTACGTTGCGGCGCCTGATGAGCCATTCGAGCGGCGTGCCCAACCAGATCCTGGCGGCGCGCAAGGATCCGGCGACGCGCGGCATCGAGCTGGACCAGATGGAAGCAGTGCGACGCTATGCCAGTGGCGACCTGGCCTTCGCGCCCGGCACCGCCTGGGACTATTCGCATTCCAACTGGCTGATCGCCAAGGCGATCGTGGAGCGCGTATCCGGCAGGTCCTATGCGGCGCTGGTCGATCGGCTGCTGGTAAAACCGCTGGGGCTGAAGGACAGCGGCGTCTATCGCGGCGATTCCGGCGCGGTGAAGGGCATGGCGCAGGGCTATGCCGGGCTCGATCCCGAGCCGGTGCGCAAGCCCAATCCGGTGCCCGATTTCATGGCGATGGCGGGCGGCTATTACACCAGCGCGCCCGACCTGATGACGCTGATGAACGCAGTGCTGGACGGCAAGCTGCTCAGCCCCGCCTCGCGCCGGGCGCTGACGACCACGCTGATGCCGGACCAGCATTATGCGCTGGGCGGCCGGGTGCGCGTGGAGCCGATCGGGGGCCGGGAGCGCGCGGCGGCATGGGAGGATGGCTCGAACGGCGGCTTCCGGATGCTCGCCCGCCGCGTGCTCGCCGACGGGCATACGGTGATCGTGTTCACCAATGCGAGCTTCGATTACCAGAAGCTGGGGGACCTTGGCACGGCGCTGCTCGATGCGAGCTATGCGGACGGCGCGCGGCAATCGCCCGAGCACTAACGCCCTTTTAACCACCCATCCCGCACAACTGCCCCGCAAATTTGCTTTCCGGGGCCCCATGGACGACCTGCTGCAGGAATTCATCGCCGAGACGCGTGAGACGCTCGAAGCGCTTTCGGGCGAGATCGTCGCGTGGGAGGCGCATCCCGCGGACCGCGCCCGCCTCGATGCCATTTTCCGCTTCGTGCACACGGTGAAGGGAAGCTGCGGCTTTCTCGACCTGCCGCGCCTCGGCCGGCTCAGCCACGCCGCCGAGGACGTGCTGGCGCAGGTGCGCGAGGGCAGGCGCGCGCCCGATCGCGGGCTGGTCAACGCCGTGCTCGCGGTGGTCGACCGGATCGGTGAGCTGGTGGAGGCGATCGAATCGGGCACGAGCCTGGACGACAGCGGCGACGACCTGCTGGTCGCCGCGCTGGCCGAAGGCGCCGGGGAGATCGCCCATGCCGGCCCCATCGTCAGCCGCGCGCCCGCGCGCAGCGTGCGCCTGAACGTCGACCTGCTCGACCGGATGATGTCCGGCATGTCGGACATGGTGCTCGCGCGCAATGAACTCGCGCGCCGGCTGCGCAACGGCGAGATCGATCCTGCCATCGAGGCCGCGCTCGAGCGCCTGTCGCTCACCGTGGGCGAGATGCGCGACACGGTGACGCGCACCCGCATGCAGAAGATCGACGCGCTCTTCTCCGCGCTGCCGCGCATGGTGCGCGACACGGCGGCGGGGCTGGGCAAGTCGGTGATGCTCCAGGTCGACGGCTCGGACGTCGAGCTCGACCGCGAGATGATCGAGGTGATGCGCGATCCGCTGGTCCATATCATCCGCAACTCGATCGACCATGGCATCGAGACGCCGGCCGAGCGCCGCGCCGGCGGCAAGCGCGAGAATGGCCGGCTGTCGGTCTCCGCGCGCCAGTCGGGCAATCAGATCATCATCGAGATCGCGGACGATGGCCGCGGCATCGATACCGAGCGGCTGATCCAGAAGCTTGCCGCCAATGGCCGCGACGAGGCCAAGCTGCGCGGCCTTTCGGCCCGCGCCAAGCTCGACCTGGTATTCGAGCCGGGGCTTTCGTCCAGGGACGTGGTGACTGAGATTTCGGGCCGCGGCGTGGGCATGGACGTGGTGCGCGCCGCGATCGAGCAGATCGGCGGCCGCGTCGAGCTGGACAGCACGCCGGGCAAGGGCCTGCGCATCGCCATCCATGTGCCGCTGACGCTCTCGATCATCTCGACGATCGTGGTGGGAGTGGACGGCCAGCGCTTCGCGATTCCGCGCCAGTCGATCGAGGAGATCGTGACCGAGCGCGGCGAGGCGATCCGCATCGACCTGGTCGGCGGCTCCCCGGTCGCGACCGTGCGCGAGCGCCGGATGCCGCTGATCCATCTTGCCGACATGCTGGGCCTGCCCGCCGCCGTGCCGCGCGACGAGGGCTGCCAGATGCTGGCCATCGTCAGCGTGAGCGAGGGCAGCTATGCGCTCGCGGTCGACACGGTGCTCGACAATGAGGAACTGGTGATCAAGCCGGCCTCGCCCGCGGTGATGTCGACCGGCCTCTATGCCGGCCAGACGCTGCCGGATTCGGGCCTGCCGATGCTGCTGCTCGACTGCGCCGGCATGGCCAAGGCCGCGAGCCTGGATTTCAGCCGCGACGGCCAGCAGATCTTCGAGGAGGAAGAGGAAGCCGAAGTCGCCCCGGGGCTGCCCGCCTTGCTGTTCCGCGACCTGGACGGCGTGCGCCGTGCAGTGCCGCTGGCCGCGGTCGATCGGGTGGAGCAAGTCGATGCCGGCAATGTCCGCTTCGCCGCGGGCCGCTTCCGCGTGACGATCGACGACCGCATCCTGCCGCTCGCCGCGCATGGCGACCTGAACGGGCTGGAGCGGATCAACGTGCTGCGGCTCAAGGACGGCACCAACGAAGTGAGCTACGCGATCGAGGAAGCTGCCGACATCGTGATGCTGCCCGAGGAGATCGCGCCGGCCCGCGAGCCGGGGCCGATCGCCGGCGTGGTGCTGGTGGACGGCGAGCAGATCGAACTGGTCGACATGCTGTGGATATTCGACGAGCATGCCGAGCGTGAAGTGGAGGACAGCCCGCCGCTCTGCCTGATCGCGGGCGACGACGATGGCTGGATGGCGTCGTTCGTCAAACCGCTGCTGGAGGCATCGGGCTACCGCGTCGCGCTGCGCCTGGCGCCGGGCGAGACGCCGGCCGTCGTGCTCTCCACCGAGGAGAATCAGGGCGCTTCGGGCGGGCCCGCGCCGGTCGTGCGGCTGCGCAAGAAGCGCGCCGCGGGCGGCTCGGGCGACGACAGCGTCTATAGATATGATCGTGCGGGATTGCTTTCCGCGCTCGAAGCCCGGGTTTCCGGCAAGGCAGGCCGCTGATGTCGCATCTCTATCTCATCGCCCAGATCGCCGGGCGCGCCGTGGCGATCGATTCCGAGCAGGTGGAATCGGTGGTCGATATCGGCGAGGTGACGGCGGTGCCGCGCGCCTCGGCGCATGTCCGCGGGCTTGCCGCGCTGCGCAGCCGCGTGGTGACGGTGGTCGACACCCAGTCGGCGCTCGGCATGGCGGGCGGCAGCCCGGCGCGCCGCGCGGTGATCACCCATGTCGAGGGGCATCATTATGCGATGCTGGTCGACGCGCTCGACGATGTCGCGCCGTTCGAGCTGCTGCCGCTCGCGCAGGGCGTCACGCTCGATCCCGCCTGGCGCGGGGCGGGGCGGGGAATCGTTGAGCGCGACGGGGAGCCGATCCTCGCGATCGACCTTGCCAGCCTCGTCCCCGGCCATGCCGGGCTGAATTAATCTCGCGATTAACGTGGCGCTTACGCCTTTCGTGCACTGTCCACTCCACCTAGAGCGCTGAAAGCGGGGAACAGGGGAAAATGAAGACTTGTCTGGTCGTCGACGATTCCAAGGTGATCCGGAAGGTCGCCCGGCACATCCTGGAAACGCTCGACTTCGAAGTGCGCGAGGCCGGTGACGGCCGCGAGGCGCTCGACTCCTGCCTGCAGACGCCGCCGGACGTGATCCTGCTCGACTGGAACATGCCCGTGATGAGCGGCATGGATTTCCTGCGCGCGCTGAAGGATTCGGGGCTGCCGCAGCGCCCCAAGGTGGTGTTCTGCACCACCGAGAACGGCATGGCCTATATCCGCGCCGCCATCGAGGCGGGCGCCGACGAATATGTCATGAAGCCGTTCGACCGCGAGACGCTGGAAAGCAAGCTGCAGATCGTCGGCGTCGCCTGAGCGGCGCATGAGGGAGCCACAAGTGGCGCAGGCATCTCTTGCGGACACCGGATACGGCGGCACTCCCGCCGGGCCGGCGCAGGTGCTGATCGTCGACGATTCGGTCGTCGCGCGGTCGGTGCTGGGGCGGATGGTGGAAGGCACGCGCCGTTTCCGCGTCGCGGCCGCCTATAGCGACGTGCGCGCGGCGCTCGACTATCTCAAGACGCACAGCGTCGACATCATCCTGCTCGATATCGAGATGCCGGGAATCGACGGCATCACCGCGCTGCCCGATGTGATCGCGGCGGGGCGGGGCGCCAAGGTGCTGATCGTGTCCTCGGCGGCCGAGCAGGGTGCGGCGGTGACCGTGCAGGCGCTGGCGCTGGGGGCGGCGGACACGCTGGTGAAGCCCGGCATCGGCGCGTTCGGCGGCCGCTTCGCCGAGGTGCTGGAGGAGCGGCTTTCCCGCCTGCTCGAAGCCCAGGCCCATGCCCATGCGCAGCCCGAGCCGGCGGCACCGCATCCGCAATATCAGTTTCCCGCCCAGGCGCCCGAGGGCTTCGACCTTGTTGCGATCGGCGCGTCGACGGGCGGCATCCATGCGCTCAGCCAGTTGCTGCGCGCGATCCCGGCGAGCTTCCAGGTGCCGATCCTGGTGACACAGCACCTGCCGGTCTCGTTCATGAGCTATTTCGCCACCCAGCTCGCCGTGCTCGGCGGCCGGCCTTGCGAAGTCGCGGCCGACCGGATGCGCATCCGGCCCGGCCGGATCATCGTGGCTCCCGGCGACGCCCATATGCGCGTGGTCCGCACTTCCGACGGCGCGGCGATCCGCCTGACCCATGAGAAGGCGCCGAGCGGCTGCATGCCCTCGGTCGATCCGATGTTCGAGAGCGTCGCCGAAGTGTTCGGCGGCCGCGCGCTGGGCGTGGTGCTGAGCGGCATGGGCCGCGACGGCTGCGAGGGCGCCAGGGACCTGATCGATGCCGGCGCGCGGGTGCTGGCGCAGGATCGGGCCAGCTCGGTGGTGTGGGGCATGCCCGGCGCGGTCGCCAATGCCGGGCGGGCGAGCGCGATATTGCCGCCGGACGAGATCGGGCGGCTGATCGCCCGCGGCGGAGGCGGGGCATGATCCCGGGCTCCACGCCGATCGCCTCGGCAGGCGCGATGAACATGATTGCGGCACTGCTCGAGCAGCGCGCCGGCCAGCAGATCGCCGCGAACCGCACCTGGCGGATCGAGACGGCGCTGAAGCCGATCCTGCGCGCGCGCGGGCTGGCCAGCCTCGACGAACTGGTGGCGCAGTTGATCGCGGCACGGACCGGGGAACTGGCGGACCTGGTGGTCGATGCGCTGCTCAACCAGGAGACCAGCTTCTTCCGCGACGCCGCCGTGCTCGACATGATCGTGGACGCGGCGGAGGCGATGCAGGCCGAGGCGGGTAGCCGCCGGCTGCGCATCTGGTCCGCCGGCTGCTCGACCGGGCAGGAGCCGCTGAGCCTCGCCATGCTTTTTTCCGAACGCGGCCTGCCCGATCCCGAGATCGTGGCGACCGACGTCTCCCCCGCGGCCCTGGCGCGGGCGCGAAGCGGGCGCTTCTCGCAGTTCGAGATCCAGCGCGGCCTGCCCGTGCTCCGGATGATGACCTGGTTCGACACGGTGGGCGCCGATTGGGCCGCCAAGCCCGAGCTGGTGCGCAAGCTCCAGTTCCGCCAGCACAACCTGACCCTCGATCCTGCCCCGGCGGGCATGTTCGACATCATCCTGTGCCGCAACGTGATGCTCTATTTCTCACTCGCGGTGCGCCGCAAGGTGTTCGACAGCCTGGCTTCGGCGATGCGGCCCGGCGGGTTGCTGGCGCTGGGGGCGGGGGAGACGGTGATCGGCCAGACCGATCATTTCGTGCCTTGCGAGCGCTATCGCGGCTTCTATCGTCCGGTCGACACGCCGGGAACGTTGCGCGCGGCGGGTTGATCGCGGCGGCCCTGCGCGGCTAGCCTCGCGCGATGCACAACGGCCTGGCCTTTCTCGACGCGCCCTCGCCCAATTTCGACGAGCGGGCGCTGCCGGTCACGATGATCGTGCTGCACTATACCGGCATGGAGAGCGCCGCCGCGGCGCTCGACCGGCTGCGCGATCCCGCGGCGAAGGTCTCCGCTCATTATCTGGTCGATGAGGATGGCACGATCCACCGGCTGGTGCCCGAGCAGAAGCGCGCCTGGCATGCCGGCCGCTCGCACTGGCGCGGGATCACCGATGTGAATTCCGCCTCGGTCGGCATCGAGATCGTCAATCCCGGCCATGAGCATGGCTATCGCCCGTTCCCGGCCGAGCAGATGGGGGCGCTGATCCCGCTCGTCGCCGAGGTGAAGGCGCGCTACGGCATCACGCGCGGCAACGTCGTCGGCCATTCGGACGTGGCGCCGGCGCGCAAGCAGGACCCGGGCGAGCTGTTCAACTGGCACGCGCTCGCCCGCCTGCGCCTGGCGCTGCCGCGGCCCACGAAGAACCTGATGGATCCAGGCTGGCCCGATGCCGGCTTCATCATGGCGCTCGAGCGTTTCGGCTATGACGTGATCGACGAGCAGGCCGCGGTCATCGCCTTTCAGCGCCGCTTCCGGCCCGAGATGATCGACGGCGAGATCGACATGGAATGCCGCTGCCTGCTGCTCGCGCTGCTCCTGCCCAAGCCCCAGGGCGACGATTAGTTACGCAGGCGTGCACCATTTTCATGCAGACTATTGCAAGTATAGGATGATCTATAGGAAGGCGGAGGTGGTTACGCCTTGAGCAGCAATATCGGCTTGACGTCCCTGGGCCCGGTCCAGGCCTATCTTTCCGGCGTCGCCCGCGCCGACGCGCGCGGGGGCGTGCCCGCTTCCGTCAATATCCCCACCGTGAGCGAGGCGACCGAGGCCGTGCAGCGGATCGCGCGGGTGCGCGGCGCCGACGGCGTGACCGGCCTGGGATCGGACTATCGCAAGATCGCGCTGGCATCGGGTCTGAACGTTACCTGGCGGGTCGAGGTGATGGCCTGGGGCACCGCCGTGCTGCGTGCCGCCGAACCGGGCAAAACATCCTGAACCCTTGCAGTCGCGCGCGGCTTCGCTAGAGCGGTCCTCGCCAGAGGGTCGGGCGGCCGCGGGTGCGCAAGCACGCGAGGAAAGTCCGGGCTCCACGGAAACACGGTGCCGGGTAATGCCCGGCGGGGGCGACCCCAGGGAAAGTGCCACAGAGAGCAGACCGCCTACCTCCTGCAAGGAGCGGCAAGGGTGAAAGGGTGCGGCAAGAGCGCACCGCGCGACCGGTAACGGAAGCGGCACGGCAAACCCCACCGGGAGCAAGACCGAATAGGGGCGGCGCATGGGCCTGGTTCCGGCCCGTCGCCCGGGTTGGTTGCTGGAGCGGCGGAGCGATCCGTCGCCTAGAGGAATGGTCGCACATCGCCGTCAGGCGAGGACAGAACCCGGCTTATAGACCCTCTGGCATTTCACTTTACGGAGCGCCATCGCGCTTGCGCCGACCGAACGAGGGGCTATCTGGGCGGCATGGCAAGGCAGACGCGATCGACCGACTGGGGATTCCCGCGCTGGCGCGCGTACGGCGCCGAGCGGGAAGCCGTGCAGGTGCGCATGTGCGATCGCCATGGTTGCGACCAGCCGGGCGATCGGCCCGCGCCCAAATCGCCCAACAGCCGCGAGCGCTGGTATTTCTGCGAGGCGCACGCCGCCGAGTATAACCGCAACTGGGATTATTTCGCCGGCCTGACCGCGGAAGAGGCGGCCAAGCGCGAGGCGGACGAGCGACGCGACGCGTCGGGCTTCGCCGAGGCGAAGTATAATGGCTGGGCGGGCCCGGGCGACGGCAGCCGCTCGCGCGACGAGATGCGCGCGCTCGAGGTGCTCGAGCTCGAGGTCGATGCCGATTTCGAGGCGGTGCGTGGTGCCTGGCGCCGGCTCGCCAAGGTGAACCACCCCGATGTGAAGCCGGGTGACGCCGAGGCGGCCCAGCGCTTCCAGGCGATCCAGGCGGCCTATGACGTGCTCAAGGCGGCCGAGGAACGGCGGACGTGGAAGGGCGATTGAAGCACCGCGTCCCCGCCAACTGGGGGCAAACGATCCTGGTCTGCGCGAAATGCTCGAAGAAGCTGAAGGGCGGCTTCGGGCCCAAGGGGCGTACGCCGCTCGCCAAGGCGCTGCGCAAGCATCTCGGCCTGAGGAAGGGCCGCAAGGCCGAGGCGGGGATCGTCGAGGTGAAGTGCATGGGCGTCTGCCCGCGCGGCGCGGTGACGGTGGTCGATGCCGGCGGCCCGAGGGAGTGGCTGCTCGTGCCGAAGGGCACGGATCTGGACCTGGTGGCCGGGGAACTGGGGCTGGGGCGGGGCTGACCATTGGCATTCCCCGCCCTGGAAGGGAGGGGTTAGGGGGATGTACGCGATATGGTGAGATCCGGGCGATCGGTTGCCGTACGTCCGGCCTTGACCCACCCCCGGCCCCTCCCTGTCCAGGGAGGGGAGTTTCAGCCCGCGTAACGCTGCGCCGTCTCGCGCACCAAGGCGATCATGTTGGGGATGCCCTGGGTCCGGTTGGAGCTGAGCTGGTTGCGGAGATCGAACGGCGCGAGCGCGGCTTCGATATCGGTCGCCAATATTTCCGCCGGGGCCTGGTCCTGCACCGTCAGCAGCACCAGCGCGATGATGCCCTTGGTGATCGCCGCGTTCGAATCGGCGAGGAAATGGAGCCGGCCGTCGTCGCGCCGGGTGGGATAGACCCAGACCGCGGCTGAACAGCCGCGGACCAGGGTGGCGTCGGTCTTGAGCACGTCGGGCATTGCTTCCAGCCCGCGGCCCAGATCGATCAGCAGGCGATAGCGGTCATCGGCTTCGAGGAACGCATATTCTTCTGCCAAGTCGTCGAGGCTGGTCATGCCCCGCCGCTAGCCGGGTGGACCTCAGAGGTCCACCCCGGCCGCGATTGCTTCGAGCTTGCGGATGCGCTCCTTGAGATCGGCGATCTCGATCCGCGATGCCGCGGTAGGCATCGCGGGCACCGTTTCCGGCGCATGATGGGCATCGAGCTCCTGCTGCTTCAGGGCCAGCCAGCCGCGCCAGCCCGAAAGGCCTGCCGCAACGATCATGCCCAGCCCGGCAAGGCCGGAAAGGGCGAGGGTGAGATAGAGAGTTGGATCCTGGGTCACGTCATGCCTCCGTTGGTCTGACGCATTCAGTTCTTGTCGCGCAGCGATTCGATCTCGCGGTCGAGACGAAGGCTGCCTTCGGTGTCGGTGATCACGCGTTCGAGGACCTGGACGCGCTCCTTGAGAGCCCGGATCTCGTCGCGGAGCCGGGCATTCTCGGCGGCGGAGCTGTCCGTGGCGGCGCTGCCGCGATGGACCTCGTTGCCGTCCTTGTCGTTGCCGATGCCGTAGCGCGCCTTGATGACGCTGCCGATCGTGACGATCACGACGATTGCGACAATCATTTCGGCCCACTGCATTTCCACTACTCCTTCAGACGCGCTGCGTGGGATCAGTTCTGCTGGGCGGCCCGGGCGAGCCGCTCGGCGCGGCGGACGGGGCGGTCCCGCTTTTCGGCGAGGACAATAGCTCCCCCGCACAGTGCCGTCAGCACTGCGAACACTATGATGGCAATCATGTCGGACTTTCCTCTTACTGGCGGCGCGCGGTGCGCCGCGTGGGAACTCTCAGTTCAGCGGCGGGACATCCCGCAGCTTCTCGATTTCGTCGGAGAGGTCGATGCCCTTGTCGGTCACGATCCGCTCCAGCACCCGGACGCGCTGTTCGAGCCGTTCGGTCTGCGCCGCATATTGGGCGGCCTTTTCGGCGACCATCTGCGCCTCGAGCTCCAGCTTGCGCTGCTGCAGCGCGATCCAGGGCTTGATGAACACACCACCCAGGATCGCCAGCAGGCCGCAGGAGATGCCCAGGATCGGGATGAGCAGGGGGACCATCGACATCTGAACCTCCTCAGTTATGCGGGCCGCGCAGCTGCTCGATCTCGCGGTCGAGCATGTGCGCGCCGTCGGTCACGATCCGCTCGACATTGGCGAGCCGGTCCTTGATCGCGCCCAGTTCGGCACGGAGCTGGGCATTTTCCTGGCTCAGGAGCTTGATCCGCTCCATCGCCTCGTCGCTGTTCTGCGGGTAGATCGCCTGGCCCCACGAACCGTCGAGCGGATAGCCATGCTTCACGCGCATCCAGGTGGTGAGCACCCAGCCAAGGATCCCCGCGATGCCGACGATGGTGATCGCCGGGGCGAAGGCGGTGAAGAGTTGAACCTTTTCCATCTTTTTTCTCTCCTTGGGCCGTTGCTCAGCGCAGGCTGTCGATTTCGCGGGCCACGCGCTCGGCGGGGTCGGTGGCGATCCGTTCCAGGACCGCGATCCGCTCCTCCAGCCGGCTGATCTGGCCGGTCAGCCGCTCATTCTCCGAGGCGAGCAGCGCGATCTTGCGGTCTGCTTCCAGGTCTCCGGCCTGGCCCCGGAAGCTGCGGCGGCCGCGGCGGCCATCTTCATCCTCGATCGGGTAGCCATGCTTGGCGCGGACCCAGGTCTGGAAGGCCCGGGATGCCATCACCGCAGCGACGATCAGCACCGGTACGAGCCAACTCAACTCCCTCATCTCTTCCTCCTGTTGACTTACCTGGCGATGGGCTCAGCGCAGGCTGTCGATCTCGTCGGCGAGCCGGGTGTTGCGGCTCGTATAGTACATCTCGATATCGGCCAGGCGGCGGTCGATGTCGCGGAACTTCGAGCGGACCTCGGCGGTCGAGCGGCTCGGGTTGCTGCGCACGCCCTGCCAGAACTTGGCTTCCTCGGGCCCCTGGTAGAGCCCATTGGGCTTGGCCGGGGCCAGCCAGGCGATCAGCAGATAGGCGACCAGGCCCATCGGGAAGGTGCTGAAGGTGACCAGCACCATGCCGAGGCGAAGCCAGAGCACGTCGATGCCCGTATAGTCCGCCAGGCCCGAACAGACGCCCAGCCACTTGCCATTGGCCTTGTCGAGATAGAATCTGGTGCGGCTCGACATCTCAGTTCCTCCGGGAAATATCATAGGGGCTCTGTTCGGAGCGAACGTCGCGGACAGGGCGGAAATCGGGGTTGTCGGCGGCGATGATCCGCTCGATCGTGAGCAGGCGCTCCTCGAGCTGGCGGGCAGTGTAGTGCAGCTCGTCCAGCAGCTTCTCGTCCTCGTTGGTGATCGTGCCCGACTGCTTCCACTTGGTGATGTAGTGCATGATCACCCAGGGGAGGCCGATGAAGAGCATCCCGACGATGACGATGGGAAGGAAGACGTCTTCCATCGCTTATTCTCCCTTGCCGAGGCGCTTCTTCAGGGCTTCGAGCTCGGCATCCACCTTCTCCGACGAGCGGAGTTCGGCGATTTCCTCGTCGAGCGTCTTCGGTGCGGCGCCCAGCCCGGCGGCATCGGCGCGGCCCTCGGCCAGGTCGACCCGGCGTTCCAGCACGTCGAAGCGCGAGAAGGCGTCCTGCATGCGGCTGCCATTGGTCATCTCGCGCAGGCGCACCCGGTTGTTGGCGCTCTCCATGCGAGTGACGATCGAGTTCTGGCGGGCGCGAGCCTCGCGCAGCTTGGTCTGGAGCTTGTTGATGTCCTCCTCCGAAGCGCGCAGCGCCTCGTCGAGCACCGAGATCTCCTCCGAAAGCTGCTCGCACATGTCGGCGGCCTTCTGCTTCTCGACCAGCGCGGCCTTGGCCAGATCCTCGCGGCCCTTCGAGAGCGCCAGCTCCGCCTTCTCGGTCCAGCTCTCCTGGAGCTTCTCGAGCTTGGCGATGTGGCGGCGCATCTCCTTCTGGTCCGCGATGGTGCGGGCCGCGGAAGCGCGGACCTCGACCAGGGTTTCCTCCATCTCGAGGATGATCATGCGGACCATCTTCGCCGGATCCTCCGCCTTGTCGAGCAGATCGGTGACGTTGGCGGCGATGATGTCACGGGTTCGCGAGAAGATACCCATTTCGTCGTTACTCCTTCGTTTCTGTTTCCTGCCGGGAGGGGCCTAGGGGGTGACCCCTCCCGTCAGGTTTCCGCTCGCGAGGGGCTGCGAGCGGGAGACCCTTGTCGTTTCGTTCAGGCCATCACCGGACCGACCGTGCCGGCCATGATGACCAGGCTGGCGGCTACCGAAAGAGCCACCGAGAAGAAGGCGTTGCGGTAGTAGGCGGCGTTGGCGGTCATGTTCCTGTTCCTTGAACCTTGGCGTTTTTCCTGGCCCGTCAGCGGGCTTGTCCAAAGCTTTGCAGGGGGCGTGCCAATTTGTGAAAACCGCAGAAATCCGCCATTTTTGCCATTCATTTGGCGTTCAGGTGCGGGATTGCACTTGCCAAGTGTTGGGAAAATACACCAAGGATTTGGCATGGAGCGCATAACCCAGGTCATCGGCCAGTCCTCGGCATTTCTCGACGCGCTGGAACGCGCCAGCCGCGCCGCGGCGCTCGATCGCCCGGTGCTGGTGATCGGCGAGCGCGGCACCGGCAAGGAACTGGTCGCCGAGCGCCTTCACCGCCTGTCCCCGCGCTGGGACCAGCCGCTCGTCACGATGAACTGCGCGGCGCTGCCGGAGACCCTGATCGAGGCCGAGCTGTTCGGCCATGAGGCGGGGGCCTTCACGGGTGCGACCAAGGCGCGGGTGGGGCGGTTCGAGGAGGCGCATCGCGGCACGCTGTTCCTGGACGAGCTCGGCACGCTGTCGATGGGCGCGCAGGAAAGGCTGCTGCGCGCAGTGGAATATGGTGAGATCACGCGGATCGGCTCGTCGCGGCCGGTGCAGGTCGATGTCCGCATCGTCGCGGCGACCAACGAGCATCTGCCCGAGCGCGTGGAGAAGGGCAGCTTCCGTGCCGATCTGCTCGACCGGCTGAGCTTCGAAGTGGTGACGCTGCCGCCGCTCCGGCATCGCGGCGGCGATGTCGAGGTGCTGGCGGAATTCTATGGCCGGCGCATGGCATCCGAGATCGGCTGGGTGGACTGGCCCGGCTGGGGCCCGCACGCGCTCGATATTCTCACGCACTATGACTGGCCGGGCAATGTCCGCGAGCTGCGCAACGTCGTCGAGCGCGCGGTCTATCGCTGGGAGCAGGATGGGCCGATCGACGCGATCGAGATCGATCCCTTCCAGTCGCCCTGGCGCATGCGCCCGATGCAGGGCAGCGCCTCGTCCGCACCGGCGCCCGCGCCGGCCGGCCCCGCGCATATCGTGCTCGAAGAACAGCCTGCGATCGTCGCGGGGGCGGCCGACTTCAAGGGCCGGGTAGCGCGCTTCGAGAAGGAGCTGCTCCAGCGTGCGCTCGCCGACCACCGCTTCAACCAGCGTGCCACGGCGGAGGCGCTGGGGCTGACCTACGACCAGCTTCGCCATGCGCTGAAGCGGCATGAGCTGCTCCAGGTGGGGGGCTGACGGCTCTCTCGCGCTGCCCTGTTCCTCATCCCCGTTTTGCCTTCTCATCATCCCCGCCTGCGCGGGGATGATGGGGTTCGGCGCGGCGGCTCGTCAGAGGAAACAAGTCCAGCAAAATCAAGCTAATGATTAGCGTTTGCAACAGTAATTCCGCCAATCGCCCGCGATCGGAATTTTCATTTGCGCGACGCAACGATTTTTCCGCGACAGCGGCGAATTTTGCGCGCTAGGGGAGGGACCGCATCGCCCGGCGGTTCGTTGGCCGGGTGAACCCCCTGGTGACCTTGGAGAGACCCGCATGGCTTTCGAACTTCCCCCGCTTCCGTTCGACAAGGACGCGCTGGCGCCGCACATGTCGGCGGAGACGCTCGAGTTCCATCACGGCAAGCATCACAAGGCCTATGTCGACAAGACCAACGGCTTCATCGCAGAGAAGGGCCTGGAGGGCCGCAAGCTCAGCGAAGTGATCGCGCATGCCAAGGCTACGGGCGACAAGGGCCTGTTCAACAACTCCGCGCAGATCTGGAACCATAGCTTCTTCTGGCAGGGCCTGACCGGCGAGAAGACTGCGCCGAGCGGCAAGCTCGCCGAGCTGATCGATGCGCAATACGGCTCGACCGACGAGCTGGTGAAGAAGCTGATCGCGGAATCGACCAACCATTTCTCGAACGGCTGGGGCTGGCTGGTGCTCGACGGCGACGCGCTCAAGGTCACCTCGCTGCACGACGCCGACACGCCGGTGGTCTATGAGGGCATGAAGCCGCTGCTCACGATCGACGTGTGGGAGCACGCCTATTACATCGACTATCGCAACCTGCGTCCGAAGTATCTCGAGACGATCACCGCGAACATCATCAACTGGGACTTCGTGTCGCAGAATCTCGACGGCGCCGGCGTGAGCCGCGCGGATCAGGACAGCTGATCCTTCGCGAACATCGATTTAGGGAAGGGGCGTCCGAGCGATCGGGCGCCCCTTTTCCGTTCCGCGCACTGTTCTTGCCGTCACCTACCGTGAGGTAGTATCCGTTATCCATGCTCAATCTCGATAGAGAACAGCCTGCAGGGCAGATTTTTGGTCGCCAACAGCATTGGTCCTGTGGCCGTGCCAAGGTGCTGGTCAGTTTCAGTGATGACGAGGATCGCTGCGCGGTATTCATATCCAATGCTCCGGATGGCTCGGGAGAGGGGCTGCTCTTCACGGAATTGGGGCTTTCAGAACGGCCAGGTTTTACGCTCGAACCGTCCATCGACTGTTTCGCCATAGGTTGCCCGGTCAACGCGCTTGATGATCTGCTGTCGAGGCTGGCAGCGCGACTGGCCTGAGGCTCGCATTCAGCGCCCATTCAACCAACGAGCCCGACCCTCCCGCCAACACTGCTTTGGGGAAAGTCGTGATGCGCCGCTATCTGATCCCGATACCCCTGCTCATCGCCGCCGCGCCGGCTTCCGCCCAGATCTGGGGCGGGCCGACCATGCAGGGGCCCTCGGGCAGCTCGATGGGCCATGACCGGAGCGCCGCCGAGACGGCGAGGATCCGCAGCGACATCCGGGACGGCCGTGACAGCGGGCAGTTGACTCGCCGCCAGGCGAAGCAGCTCAAGCGCGAAGCCTTTCAGATCGACACGCTGGAAGCGCGCTACGCCGCCGGCGGGCTGAGCCCCGCCGAGGAAGCCGAACTGTTCGCCCGGCGCGAGGCGCTGCGCAACGACGTTATCGCCAAGCGGACCGGCGCGCGAAAGTAATCCGTCCGCCGTTCTTCGTCATCCCCGCGAAGGCGGGGATGACGGATAGAGAGTGAAGCGCCTCAAGTCTCGCCGTACAGTTCGCGCTGCGAGCGCTCCAGCTCTTCTGCATAGCGGCGGCGGGCATGCCGCTCGGTGATCAGGCCGAGGACCCGGCCATCGGGGGTGACCACCGCCAGATCGTCCGCGGCGACGCGGTCGAACATTTCCAGCACCTCCCCGATCCCCAGCTCGGGTACGAGCCTGGCCTGGGACAGTTTCCCCAGCGTGCCGATCTCCGCCACCGGCTCGACATCGGGCGACCAGGCCGCGGCCGTCTCGACGATGCCGGCATAATGGCCCTTCCCGTCGAGCAGCACGACGCGCGTGGTCGATCCCAGCGGAAAGCGTTCCCGGAACGCCGAGACGCTGGCGTCTGCGGCGAGCTGGGGCACGTCGCGGCGCATCATCTGCCCGGCGGTGAGCGCGCGCATCCAGCCGACGTCGCGGCCGCTGCGCAACGTCTCTCCCCGCAGATGCAGCCGCCAGGTGGAGAAGCTGTAGCCGAAGGTCTCGCGCGCCACGGTGGAGGAGATCAGGGTGGCGGCGACGGCGACGCCGGTGATGCTGAAGTCGTGCGTCACTTCCAGCACCAGCAGCGACATGGTGAGCGGGCCGCCGACCACCGCCACGGCGAGCCCGGCCATGCCGACCACGGTGGCGTCGTCGGGGGCGAGGATGTGGAGTCCGGGGATCTGCGCCAGCACCACCTGGTAGAGCCGCCCGACCAGCGAGCCGAGGAACAGCGAGGCGAAGAACAGGCCGCCGCGAAAGCCGAAGCCGAGCGACACCGCCGAGGCGAGCATCTTGAGCAGGATCGTCAGCGCCAGCCCGGCGATGGTGACTTCCGCCATCAGGTTGAGATTGAGCGCGCCGTGGCCGCCCGAAAGCGTCTGGTGCGAGAGCAGGCCGAGCGGCACCAGCAGCAGCCCGCCGGCCAGCGGCGCCCAGTGCGCGGGCAAGGGCGAGCGATGCACCGCGCGCTCGACCAGCGAGACCAGCCGCATCAAGGCGATGCCCAGTCCCGCGCAGAGCAAGCCGAGGATCGCATAAAGCATGTAATCGGCCGTGCCGATCGGGTGCATGCCGCCGGCCGCGATCACATAGGGCGTCATGCCCATCGCGCGGGCCAGCACCGCGGCGGCGAGCGCGGCGAGCATCACCGGGGCGACGGTGGCGGTGCTATAGGCGCCGAGCACCACTTCGAAGGCGTAGAAGGCGCCGGCGAGCGGGGCGCCGAATGCGGCGCTGACCGCCGCGCCCGCGCCGGCGGCCATCAGCGTGCGCAGGTCGCTCCGCCGGAGCTTGATCCGCTGCCCGAGCAGCGATGCCAGGCCGCCGCCGGCCTGGGCATAGGCCGCCTCGAGCCCCACCGAGGCGCCGAAGCTGTTGGAGAGCAGGGTGGTGCCGACCACCATGGCGGTGTCGCGCGCGGGGATGCGGCCGCCGTGCAGCGCATTGGCCTCGACAATGTCGACCGCCTGGCGCCGGCGCAGGCACCATAGGGCCAGGCCGAGCAGCGCGCCGCCGATGGGCAGGGCGATCAGCCGCCAGGGCGCGATCGCCTCCGCGGCGCTCAGATGCTCACCCTGCGCCAGCCCGAACAGCAGCCGCTGGGTGCCCCGCGCGATCTGGCCGAGCGCGATCGCGCAGAGGCCGGCGCCGAGCCCGACGAGCAGCGCCAGCGCCAGGAACCACAGGGCGTTGGAGCGGATCTGCCGGCGCAGCCAATTGGCCGCGCGGACTGTGCGATAGCGCGCCTGCGACACCGCGCCTGCTCACTCCTGGGGCGGGACGGGCGCGTCCTCGGGCTTCTCCAGCTGCAGTCCGTGCTTGAGCAGCAGCGGGATGTTGAGCATCGCGAACGCCAGCGTGACCGGGATCATCACCCAGGTCTTGAAGAGCACCCACTGGTCCCAGGTGACGAGCTGGCGAACCACCTCGTTGGCGACCGCGGCGGCAACGAAGAACAGCGCCCAGTTGATCGTCAGCAGCCGCCAGCCCTTGGCCGAGAGGCCCGGATAGGCCTGTTCGAGCAGCATCTGGAGCAGGGGCTTGTCGGCGATCACGCCGTAACCGAGCACGATCGCGAACATCGCATAGATGATCGTCGGCTTGATCTGGATGAAGGTCTGGTCGTGGAAATAGAGCGTCAGGCCGCCGAACAGGAGCACGAAGGCCGCGGTGATCCACAGCATGGGCGAGACGTGGCGAGTCTTCCACCAGCTCAGCGCGATCGCCGCGGCCATCGCGACCATGAACGCCACGGTCGCGGCGAACACGCGCGCGAGCACCGGCCCCTGGGCCAGCGAATTGACCAGGAAGAACACCGCGAGCGGGCCATAGTCGATCAGCATCCGCACGCCGGGCGTGGCGGCCTTCTTCTCAGCCATTGGTAAGCTCCTCCACGCCCGCAATGATGCGCGCGACTTCCTGCGCGTTGAACGGACGCAGATCGTCCACCTTCTCGCCCACGCCGATCGCATGGATCGGCAGGCCGTATTTCTCCGCCGCCGCGACGAGCACGCCGCCGCGCGCGGTGCCGTCGAGCTTGGTCATGACGAGGCCGGTCACGCCGGCGACTTCCTTGAACACTTCGATCTGGTTCAGGGCGTTCTGGCCGGTGGTCGCGTCGAGCACCAGCACCACGTCGTGCGGCGCCGCCGGATTGAGCCGGCCGAGCACGCGGCGGATCTTGGCCAGCTCGTCCATCAGCTCGCGCTTGTTCTGGAGGCGCCCGGCGGTGTCGACGATCAGCACGTCGGTGCCGATCTCCGTGGCCTTCTTCACGGCCTCGAACACGATGCCGGCGGCGTCGCCGCCCTCGGCGCCGGAGACGATCGGCACGCCGATCCGCTCGGCCCAGGTCCGCAACTGGCCGATCGCGGCGGCGCGGAAGGTGTCGCCGGCGGCGAGCATCACCGAATAATCCTGCTCCATCAGCAGGTTGGCGAGCTTGGCGATCGTCGTGGTCTTGCCCGAGCCGTTGACGCCGATGACGAGGATCACCTGCGGGCGGGGAAAGGCCTCGATCTCCAGCTTCTTGGCCACCGGCTCGAGCACCCTGGCGACTTCCTCGGCCACCACCAGCCGGATGCCGAGCTCTTCCATGTTGCGCTCGAACTGGCCCTCGGCGAGCCGCTGGCGCACGCGCGCGGCGGTGGTCGGGCCAAGGTCGGAAGCGATCAACGCCTCCTCGATCTCGTCGAGCGTCGCGTCGTCGAGCCGGGCCAGGCCCAGGCCGGCAAGGTTGCCGATCAGCCGGTCGGACGTCTTGCGGAAGCCGCCGAGAAGGCGCTCGTGCCAGCTGGGGCCGCTCATGCGATCAGCTTCCCGTCCCGGACGTCCACGATCTTAACGCTCACAATCTCTCCGACTTGGCTTGGGGCGAGGCGAACCTCGGCGAAATTGCCGGCATGGCCCCGGTCGCCGGGGCGCTCTACCAGCACTTGCTGGGTGCTGCCTACCAGGCTTCGCAGCCAGGCGCCCCGCGTGCCGGCCGCAGCGGCGCGCAGGCGCGCGGCGCGGGCCTTCACCACTTCGGGCTCGACCTGCGGCATCTTCGCGGCGGGGGTGCCGGCACGGGGGCTGTAGGGGAAGATATGGGCATGGACGATGCCGCATTCCGCGATCAGCGCCAGCGTGTTCTCGAACATCGCCTCGCTCTCGGTCGGGAAGCCGGCGATCAGGTCGGCGCCGATCGCGATCTCGGGGCGTGCCGCGCGCAGCCGCTCGACCAGCGCAACCGACTGGGCGCGACCGTGCCGGCGCTTCATGCGCTTCAGGACCATGTCATCCCCTGCCTGGAGCGAGAGGTGGACGTGCGGCATCAGGCGCGGCTCCCCGGTGAGCAGGTCGAACAGCCGGTCGTCCACCTCGATCCCGTCTAGCGAGGAAAGCCTGAGCCGCCGAAGCTCCGGCACATGCGCCAATATGCGCTCGACCAGCTGGCCGAGGCTCGGCGCGCCGGGCAGGTCGGGGCCATAGCTGGTCAGGTCCACGCCGGTCAGCACCACTTCGGCATGGCTTTCGGCGAGCTGGGCGACGCGGTCGATCACCGCGCCCGCGGGCACCGAGCGGCTGTTGCCGCGGCCATAGGGGATCGCGCAGAAGGTACAGCGATGGTCGCAGCCATTCTGCACCTCCACGAATGCGCGGGCGTGCGTGGAGAAGCTGGCGGCGAGATGCGGCGCCGTCTCGCGCACGGCCATGATGTCCTGCACCACCACCGGCTCGGGCGACAGCCAGGCATCGGGCCGCAGCTTCTCGGCATTGCCGATCACCCGGTCCACCTCGGGCATCGCCGCGAACGCTTGCGGGTCGATCTGCGCCGCGCAGCCGGTCACCACCAGCTCGGCGCCTGGCCGCTCGCGGCGCGCGCGGCGGATCGCCTGGCGGGTCTGCTTGACGGCTTCGTTGGTCACCGCGCAACTGTTGATCACGATCGTGTCACGATCGGACAGCAGAGTACGGATCGTCTCGCTCTCCGCGAGGTTGAGCCGGCAACCCAGACTGATGACGTGAGGGGATGACATTTGGCCGGTGATCTAGGCGCAGCTACACGCGATGTCCACGCGAGGACCCGCGAAATACTGGGCTTCTGGTTCGCGCTCACGCCCGAGCAGCATTTCGTCAAGTCGGCGAAGCTCGATGCGGAGATCAAGTCGCGCTTCGGGCAGCTGCGCGACGTGGTGCTGGGCTCGGGCGCCGAGGGCTGGCGCGACGATCCCGAGACCGTGCTCGCGGCGATCATCCTGCTCGACCAGTTCAGCCGCAACATCCATCGCGACAGTGCGGAGGCCTATGCCGCCGATCCGCTCGCATTGGAGCTCGCCCTTCAGGGGATCGAGTTGCGCTGGGACGAGGCAATGGCGGCGCAAGAGCGCCAGTTCTTCTATCTGCCGCTCGAACATGCCGAGGATCCGGCGATGCAGAAGCTGAGCGTGGAGAAATTTGCCTCGCTCGGCGATGCGTACATCCTCGATTTCGCCGTGAAGCATGCCGAGGTGATCGTAAAGTTTGGACGTTTTCCCAGCCGGAATGCCGCGCTGGGGCGTGAATCGACATCGGAGGAAAGGGAGTTCCTCAGCCGGGATGGGGCGGGGTGGTGATCCTGGCCAGGGCAATGCCGCTATGGTGCTGGAAATAGCCCAGGAACGAAGCCATGAAGGCCAGGAACGCACAAGTCATGCGCGATGAGAGCATGATGCAGCTGCCGCTGCGCGGCGGCAGCTCGAGCAGGCCGAGTTCATAGCCGGCTTCCAGCATGCGGATCAGGTTCGAGCGCGAGCCGCCGAACTGCTTGGCCGTGGCGCGCATGTTGAGCGCGACCGGTTCGATGCGGACGCGGTTGTCGGGCTGCATCGCGCGCAGCACCAGGTGCTCCATCATCAGCCACCCGCCGTCCGACGACGCGAAATGGAAGACCTCCGGAAAGGGCCCGAGCGGGTCCCAGCCGGCGATCAGCCCTTCGGCGCCGCTGGTGCGCATGTGCCGGCCGAGTTCCGGGTGGCGGGCGCGCAGGCCCGTCAGCGCACCCTGGGGCACGGCCGCGTCGATCGCGGCGAAGATCTGGTCGTTCCACTCCTCGACGATCGCCATGAAGCGCGGCGTGGGTTCGAGATGCACCACCCGGGAATCGATCGGGGAGCGCGCCGCCACCAGATATCCGCCAAGCTTCATGATGTTGAGAAAGGCATGGACCCGCCCCGGGCTGGCCAGGTCCAGCCTGGCGCAGCTCCGCTGCAGGTTGGTGATGGTCAATCCCGTTCGCGGATCGCGCGCATCGCGGGTATCGTGCAGGTAGAGCAGGATCACCAGGATCTGAAAGCGCCAGACTTCGGTCACGACCCGATTGAGGATCAGGTTGTGCGCGAAAAAGGGTTGCATCACGTTCTCGTGGCGGCGGACTCCGTCCAGAAAGGCCGGATGATCGCGAAAGGCGGCGATCCGCGTCCATTCCTCGGGCGAAGTGCGGCTGGCGAACAGCGCATCATGCGCGCGGATGTCGAGATGTTCCGCCATGCTCCCGGCACCCGCCCCGCAAATCCCCAGCCGGGACGGATCGCGCCCCCGACCGTCCGGCAACCCCCGATGAAGATACGATAGCTACAAATTTGGGCCGGCGGAAAGGCAAATCCCTTCAAAATTGGTCCAAAATATCTCGCCGATTACCGGTTAGGAAATCGCGGTGCGGCGCGGCCAATCACCCAACAGCTGAAATTTGATCCAGCAGTTTTTGCCGGGGCGCATGATGTGCGTTGATTTCAATTGTTTAATTCTCAAATTGAATAGGGATGAATGCAATGACGGAACGTAAGGATGCTGAAGCCTTTGTTGCGACGCATGGCGAGGGTATTTCGAAACCCGAGGCCGCTGCCGCGATCGAGTTCCTCACCGGGCATGAGAACCGGTACTATGTCGAGGTCATCGTTGCGGGCATTGGTGGCTATCTGAAGGTCACCGTCAACATGAGGGTGGATGGCAAGGACTGGTTCTTCGAGGGAAATGCCGGGGCGACCAGCCTGATCTCGTTGGGGAAATATTGGGGGCATTGCTACACGAAGGACGTGGCGAAGCTGCTGAAGACCTCGGCGGGGTTCAACGTCAACGCAGTCGCCGTCCTCATCGGCGGCTATGTGAATGTGAATTTCTTCGACGGAAACAGCCAATTCCTCGGCCATCTGCACGGGGGCGGGCTGTCGAATCTGGTCTGCACCGGCGGTGGCACCGGGTCCTGGAGGTAGTCTGCCGGGAACGGACGGGCGGCCGCTTCCCGCGGCCGCTCGTTTCACTCCTCAGCCCGCGAGCCGCCGATCGTCCGCCGGCGGCTCGGGCGTCGTGGGCGAGGCACCGCCGGTCAGGATCAGCCGGCGCTCGGCGAGCAGGCGGCGCGCCCCGGCCACCGACAACGGCTTGCCATAGTGCCAGCCCTGCGCCTTGGCGCAGCCGGCGGCGCGCAGCCGTTCCTCGATCGCGCCGTCCTCCACGCCTTCGGCGGTGATCGGCAGGTTGAGGCTCTCGCCCAGGCTGACGATCGCGTTGACGATCGCGGCCGAGTCGGCGCTGGTGTTGAGCGACATGACGAAGCTCTTGTCGATCTTGATCCGGTCGAAGGGCAAGGCGCGCAGATGCGCCAGCGACGAATAGCCGGTGCCGAAATCGTCGAGCGCCAGCCGGGCGCCCTGGTTCTTCAGGCTGCCGACGATCGACTGGGCCAGCGCCAGATTGTCGAACAGCGAGCTTTCGGTGATCTCCACCTCGAGCCGGCTTGCCGGGAAGCCGGTCTCGGCCAGCACCTTGATGATCTTCTGCGCCAGCCAGGCGTCGCGCAGCTGCCAGGGCGAGATGTTGATCGACAGCGTGAGCGCGGGGTCCCAGTCGCGCGCGGCGAGGAAGGCCTGGCGCATGATCGAGAGCGAGAGATCGGCGATCATGCCGGTCTCCTCCGCGATCGGAATGAACAGCTCGGGAGAAATCAGCCCGCGCGTGGGATGCTCCCAGCGCGCCAGCACCTCGAAACCGTGCAGCCGGTTGGTGGTCAGATCCACCTGCTGCTCGAAATAGGGAACGATCTCGCCGCGCGGGATCGCGGTGCGCAGCCCGCTCTCCAGCTCGTTGCGGATCTGGAGCTCGCGCTCCATCGAATGATCGAACCAGGCATAGCGGTTGCGGCCCGATTTCTTGGCCGCGTACATCGCGATGTCGGCCGAGCGCATCAGCGCGTCGATGCTCGCGCAGTCGAAGTCCGAGCGCGCGATGCCGAGCGAGCAGGAGATGTGCAGGCGCAGGCCCTCCGCCTCGAAGGGCTGGGCCATGCGGCTGACGAGCCGCTCGGCGATGCGCTCCACCACCATGGGCTCGCTGGGATCGAACAGGAAGCCGCAGGCGAACTCGTCGCCGCCCAGCCGCGCGGTGAGCGCGATCGGCGGCATGACATGCGCGATCTCGGCAGCGACGGCACGCAGCAGCGCATCGCCCACGGCATGGCCGTGCATGTCGTTGATCGTCTTGAAATGATCGAGGTCGAGCATGATCATCGCCATGGCCTTGCGGCGGCGCTGGGCCCGGACGAACATCGCCGCGCCTTCCTCGGCAAGGCTGCGGCGGTTGTAGAAGCCGGTCAGCGGATCGCGATTCGCCAGCTGCTGGGCGCGTTCCTCGGCAGCGGCGCGGACCTGCACCTCGTGGCTCAGCTCCGAATGCCGGCGCCAGCCGAACAGGATCAGCGCGACGTTGAGCAGCAATGCGATGACGAGCGTGCGGTCGGCCGGAGCGCCGCCTTCGAAATAATATTGCAGCGTCTTGGAGAGCACGGCGCTGCCGGTGCCGATGAAGAGCAGAATCGCGGCAACGCTGATCGCGCCCGACAGCAGGGCCGGGCGCGGGGCGCTTCGCGATAAGGCTTGTTCTTCGTGGTCCAGCGACATGCCGGGAACGATCCCCCAACTACAATCGGGTCCGTTTCTCATGCACTCGGTATAGAACGGGTTAAGCCGGCGACATGCTCGCGCAATATTTCGCGCTATCGTCATGCGCTCCCGCTGGCGGGGCTCGCCCGGAATCAGCCGGCTTGCCTCTCGTGCCCCGATGGGGTAGGGGCCGCCGCGACCGTTCTCTTCGAACGCGAGACATTTGCCGCCCCAAGGGGTGACGCTGGCCGACGAGGTTTCGTCCGCCGGCGTGTTTTGCGTTTGGCGAGTTATGGCCGGATTTGGAGTTTTGGGTCGATGTTCGAAAGTCTGAGCGAACGGCTGGGTGGCGTATTCGAGCGCCTGCGCGGTCGTGGCGCGCTGACCGAAGCCGATGTCCGCACCGCCATGCGCGAAGTGCGGATCGCCCTGCTGGAGGCCGATGTCGCGCTTCCGGTGGCGCGCGACTTCGTCGAGAAGGTGACCGAGAAGGCCATCGGCCACGAGGTGCTGCGCTCGGTCACGCCGGGCCAGCAGGTGGTGAAGATCGTCCACGACGCGCTCGTGGACATGCTGGGCCCGGACACGGCCGAGCTTGCGATCGACGTGACGCCGCCGGCCGTGATCATGCTCGTCGGCCTCCAGGGCTCGGGCAAGACGACCACCACCGCCAAGCTGTCCAGGCTGCTCAAGAGCCAGGGCAAGAAGGTGATGATGGCGTCGCTGGACGTGAACCGTCCGGCTGCGCAGGAGCAGCTCGCGGTGCTCGGCACCCAGACCGAGGTGCAGACGCTGCCGATCGTCGCCGGCCAGCAGCCGGTGGAGATTGCCAGGCGCGCGCTGAGCGCGGCCAAGCTCCAGGGCTATGACGTCCTGATGCTCGACACCGCCGGCCGCCTGCACGTCGACCAGGCGCTGATGGACGAGATGAAGGCCGTCGCGGACATCGCCCGGCCGAACGAGATCCTGCTCGTCGTCGACTCGCTCACCGGCCAGGACGCGGTGAACGTCGCGACCAGCTTCTCCGAACAGGTGCCGCTCACCGGCGTGATCCTCACCCGGATGGACGGCGATGCCCGTGGCGGCGCGGCGCTGTCGATGCGCGCGGTCACCGGCAAGCCGATCAAGTTCGCCGGCATGGGCGAAAAGCTCGACGCGCTCGAGCCCTTCCATCCCAAGCGCGTCGCCGGCCGCATTCTCGGCATGGGCGACGTCGTGTCGCTGGTCGAGAAGGCGGCGGCCGCGATCCAGGAGGAAGACGCCGAGAAGATGGCGGCGCGGCTGGCCAAGGGCCAGTTCGACATGAACGACCTGCGCGGCCAGCTTGCCCAGATGCGCCGCATGGGCGGGCTGGGCGCGCTTGCCGGCATGATGCCGGGGATGAAGAAGGCACAGGCGGCGGTCGACCAGGTCGGCGGCGACAAGGTGCTGATCCGCATGGACGCGATGATCACCTCGATGACGCCCAAGGAGCGCGCCAAGCCCGACCTGATCAACGCCAAGCGCAAGATCCGCATCGCCAAGGGCTCGGGGACGACCGTGCAGGACGTCAACAAGCTGCTGAAGATGCATCTCGAGATGCAGACCGCGATGAAGCGGCTCAAGAAGATGGGCGGGCTCAAGGGCCTGATGGGCATGCTCGGCAAGGGCGGCCCCGGTGGCGGCATGGGCGGCGTCGGCAACGCGCTGGGCGGTGCCGGGCTGGGCGACATGATGGGCAAGCTGGACGGTCCCGGCGGCGCGGGCGGGCTTCCCGGCCTGGGCGGCCCCGGCGCGCCCCAGCTTCCGCCCGGTTTCGAGAATTTTTTGAAGAAGAAGTGATTACCCCGCCCAGCCGTCAGGCGGCGGGGCAACAACCAGACCAGACCCGGTGATCGCCGGGCTGACGAATACGAAGAAGGAAGATTGTAATGGCTATTTCCCTGCGTCTGTCGCGCGGCGGCTCGAAGAAGCGTCCGTATTACCGCATCGTCGTTGCCGATGCCCGCTCGCCCCGCGACGGCAAGTTCATCGAGAAGATCGGCACCTACAACCCGCTGCTCGCCAAGGACGATGCCAAGCGCGTCGTGCTCGACAATGAGCGCGCCACCTACTGGCTGGGCGTCGGCGCGCAGCCGACCGACCGCGTCGCCCGCTTCCTCGACGCCGCCGGCCTCAAGGAGCGCACCGCCAAGAACAACCCGAACAAGGGCAAGCCGGGCGAGAAGGCCGTCGAGCGCGCCGAGGAGCGTGCCGAGAAGCTGAAGGCCGCCGAGGAAGCCGCTGCCGAGGCGAAGGCCGAGGCCGCCGCCGCGCCGGCTCCGGCCGCCGAGGAAGTTCCGGCCGAGGGCTCGAACGAGGAAACCGAGGCCGTGATGGCCGCCGAAGTCGAAGCGGCGACCGAAGAGCCGACGGCGGAAGCCGAGCAGGTCGCCGAGGCGACCGCCGAAGAGACCCCGCCGGCCGAGGCGTAAGCTTTGTCCGGTGATCAGCCCGTTACGCTCGCCGTCATCATCGGCGCGCACGGCGTGACGGGCGAGGTCCGCCTGAAGGTCTTCGCCGAGGACCTGTCGACGCACCGCCGGTTCAATGGCGGTGCGCTGACGCTCAAATCGGTGCGCGGCGGGCCGAACGGCACGATCGCGCGCTTCGCCGAAGTGGCCGACCGCAATGCGGCGGAGGCCCTGCGCGGGACCGAGCTCAGCGTCCCGCGCTCGGCGCTGCCCCCGCTCGGCGAGGGCGAATATTATCATGTCGACCTGCTGGGGCTCCCCGCCGTCTCCGACGAGGGCGCGGCGTTGGGCAAGGTCGTGGCGATCGACAATTTCGGCGCGGGCGACGTGCTCGAGATCGAGCGGCCGGCCGACGAGAGCGGCAAGGCCAAGCGCTTCATGGTGCCGATGATCCCCGCCGCCGTGCCCGAATGGGATGCCGAGCGGCTGGTGGTGAGCGCCGCCTTCGTCGAATGACGCGGACCGCGGTCCTTTCCGACATCCACGGCAATCTGCCGGCCCTGATCGCAGTCGTCGCCGATGCCCGGGCGCGGGGCTGCACGCGCTTCCTCAATTTGGGCGACATTCTCTCGGGCCCGCTCTGGCCGGCCGAGACCGCCGAATGGCTGATGGCGCGCGACTGGCCGACCATCGCCGGCAATCACGAGCGGCAGGTGCTCACCGATCCTCCCGGGCGGATGAACGCCTCCGACCGCTTCACCAGGGCCGCGCTGGGTCCGGAGGCGCTGGCCTGGCTGGCGGGGCTGCCCGCGACGCTGGCGCTGGATGGCATGTTCCTGTGCCATGGCACGCCGGCCAGCGATGTCGCGCCGCTCACCGAGACGCTGGAGGGAGCGCGCCTGCGCGCCGCGAGCGAAGCCGAGCTCGCCGGGCGGCTGGCGGGGCGCGGGGAGGGGCGCGTCCTGTGCGGCCACACCCATGTTCCGCGCCTGCTGACGCTTCCCGGCGGGCGCCGGGTGCTCAATCCGGGCAGCGTCGGGCTCCAGGCCTATGACGACGATCATCCCCGGCCCTATCGCGTGGAGAATGGCGACCCGCTCGCCCGCTATGCGGTGATCCATGGGAAGGATATCGGGCTCCACGCCGTCGCCTATGACCATCGCGCCGCCGCGCGAAAGGCGCAAGCGGAAGGGCGCCCGGACTGGGCGATCGCACTCGCCACCGGGCGGATGGGCTGAAGGTCCGCACTTCTGCACCGAATGCTCACGCGAACTTGATTGGCTGCACGCGGGCCCGGGCGGCATCCTGCGATCATGACATGGATCGCCTGGTATCTCGGCTACGCTGCGCTCGCCTCGGGCCTATGGGCCGCGGCGGCCTTCTTCTTCCGGCTGGGGCATGCCGGCCGCTTGCTGACCACTGCCGTGTTGCCGACGCTGATCGCGGGGATCGCCACCTGGTACGGCCTTTCCGACTCGCGTGCCGAATGGCCGCCCGAATGGGCGCTGATTTTCCTGGTCCTCTGCATCGGCAGTGGAGCGAGTGCGGCAATCGTCGGGCTGCTGGCCTGGTTCATGCTCGAGGAATGGTTCGGCTGGCGCGCCCGCTAGGGGCCGGTTATCCTCCCCGTGAAGTTGGGGGATGCATGTAATGAACTGGCGCCGTACCACGCTTGCCGCAACGCTATGCTGCTTCGCCATGCCGGCCGCCGCGCAGACGACGGAAGCGGCGCTCAAGCCCCGGTTCGACGCGATCGACCGCCAGTTCGAGGCTTTCCAGCGCGACACGCCCACGCCGGGCCTGGTCTATGGACTGGTCGCGGAAGGGCGCCTCGTCCATGTCCGCGGCTTCGGCGTGCAGGACCTGGCGGAGAAGCGCCCGGTCACCGCCGACACGCTGTTCCGCATCGCTTCGATGACCAAGGCCTTCACGGCGCTGTCGATCCTGTCGCTCCGCGATGCCGGCAAGCTCTCGCTCGACGACTTCGCCGAGAAATACGTCCCCGAGATGCGTGGCTGGAAATATCCGACCACGGACAGCCCTCATATCCGGATCCGGGACCTGCTCTCCCATGTTGCGGGCTTCGTCACCGACGATCCCTGGGGAGACCGGCAGACGCCGATGCCCGAGGCCGAGTTCGCGAAGCTGCTCCGCGCCGGCGTTCCGTTCAGCCGCGTGCCGGAGACCGCGCACGAATATTCGAACTTCGGCTATGCGCTGCTGGGCCGGATCGTCGCCAATGCGTCCGGCATGCCCTATCGCACCTATGTCGAGCGCACGATCCTCAAGCCGCTGGGCATGGGCTCGAGCGGCTTCGAAGTGTCCGAGTGGCCGATCGTGCGTCGTGCGATCGGCTATCGCTTCGAGGACGGCGCATGGCGCGAGGAGCCGACCATGCGCAACGGCGCCTTCGGCCCGATGGGCGGGCTGCAGGTGAGCGCCAATGACTATGGCAAGTGGATCGCCTTCCTGCTTTCGGCATGGCCGCCCCGCGACGGGCTGGATGCCGGGCCGGTCAAGCGCGCCACGGTGCGCGAGCTGGCGCAGGGGCTGAACTTCATGCGCGTGGCTCCGCGCATGGGCACCGTCGCCAAGGACGACTGCATGCAGGCCGCCGCCTATGGCAAGGGCTTGCGCGTCTCGCAGGATTGCCAGCTCGGGCTGATGCTGCATCATGGCGGCGGCTATCCCGGCTATGGCTCGCACATGCTGCTGCTGCCCGAGGCGGGCATCGGCATCTTCGTCTTCACCAACCGCACCTATACCGGTGCCGCGGGCACGGCCTGGGACGCGATGTTCGCGCTCGACAAGGCGGGAGTGCTCCAGTTCGCCGAGCCGCCGGCGACCCCGGAACAGGTTGCGGCCCAGGAGACCGCGCGCGCCATCTATGCGGCGGGCGACGTCTCCGTCGCGGGCTCCGCCCTGGCGATGAACTTCCTGATGGACCGTTCGGCCGAAGGATGGCGCAGCGATCTCGCGGGTCTGCGGGCGCAGCTGGGCGCGTGCACGGGCAAGGCCGAGCCGCTGTTTCCGAACGGCGCGCTCTCCGTCGCCTTTCGCTGGCACTGCGACAAGGGGCTGCTCGACGGCACGGTGCTGCTGGCGCCGACCCGGCCGGCTACCATCCAGGCCTTGCGCTTCCGGCCGAAACCCGCCGCGAAGCCGTGAGCAGGCGACGCGATCGGGGTGCTTGACATTTTAAACCTACTATGTTAGTGGGAATTCAGATGAGCAAGGCCCCCGGTCTGTCTCGAACCGCTACCGGACACCCGGTCTGGACGGCGCTTTCCCACTACACCATCGGTCCCGAGGATGCGGAGCTGAGCTTCGCGGCGCGGCTGGCGCGCGAGAATGGCTGGACCGGCGCCGAGGCCGAGCGCGTGATCGAGGAATATAAGCGCTTCTGCTTCCTCGCGGTCACCGCCGAACATCCGGTCACGCCGTCGGACCAGGTCGACCAGGCCTGGCACCTGCACCTCACCTATAGCCGTGATTACTGGGAGCGCTTCTGTCCCGAAGTGCTCGGCCGCGCGCTCCATCATGGCCCCACCGCCGGCGGACGTGCGGAGGGGCATCGCTATTTCACCCAATATGCCGAGACGCTGCGCAGCTACGAGCAGGTCTTCGGCACGCCGCCCGCGGATCTGTGGCCCGACGCGGGGCGGCGACTGCTCGAGGACCACAAGGCGCGCCGCGTGCATCCGCGCGACGCATTCATCATACCCCGGAGGCCATTCCGGACCGCGCTGCCGATCCTGTTCGCGGTGCTCTCCGCCCTGGTCCTGGGGTATTTCCTGAGGAGCTAGGACCTTATGTCGCTCGGACCCTTCGATCTCACCGGCGGGCCGTTTCTCATCCTCTATGGCGGGCTGCTGATCCTCACCATCATCGCCGGCTTCACCATCCCGCGCTGGCTTCGGCCCGAAGGCCGTACCCCGCGCCGCATCGATACCGACGATCTCGCCTGGCTGGCCGGCGGCGGCACGCGCCTTGCCGAGACGGTTGCCGCCCGGCTGCTCTCGACCCGCCAGCTGGCGATGGCGGGCAAGAACAAGTTCACGCCCAGCCAGTTCGGCGGCGGCACTCCGGTCGAGCGCAGCGTGCTCGCGCTGCCCGACGGGGCGAGCTGGGACCGGGTCGCCGGCGCCGTGGGCAAGCATGGCGAGGGCATCCGCGAACGGCTGGTCGATGCCGGGCTGCTGATGGACGGGTGGAACGCGCTGCAGATGCGCTTCTTCCAGACGCTGCCCTACTTCCTGCTGCTCGGCTTCGGCTATACCAAGCTGCTGGTCGGCGAGGCGCGAGGCAAGCCGGTCGGCTACCTCACCGCTCTGCTGGTGGTCACCGGGATCCTCGCGCTGATCCGCTTCGCCGCGCTCGATCGCCGGACGCGCGCGGGGCAGGAAGCGCTCGCCGAGGCGCGCATGCGGAGCGAAAGGCTCCGCCGGGCTCCTGCCGGCGGCGAGACCGATCTCGCGGTGGCCCTGTTCGGCACGGTGGTGCTGGTCGGCTCGGACTGGGGCGGCTTTCACCAGATGCGTGCGGCGAGCTCGGGGGGCGATAGCGGTAGCGGCGGCAGCGGTTGCGGCAGCGGCGGTAGTGGCTGCGGCGGCGGTGGCTGCGGCGGTTGCGGGAGCTGAGCGCGCGGGGAAGGAGGCCGGGCGATCCGCGGGGATCGCCCGGCCTCTTCACGTCAGGGCAGGGTGGCGCCCGATCTGACGTCGATCACCTTGTCGCGCCGATAGGCGAGGACCCCGTCGATCGGCATCACCCGATCGATCTCCAGGCCCAGATAATTGGGCACGCGGCGGCCGGCATGCAGCTCTGCCGGGACGATCGTGTAGCTGGCCAGGCGCGGATCGATCCTGTCGCCCGCTGCCGGGAGCCGCCAGCTGACGCTGGTCACCGCTTCCGGCAGGTCGATCGTCGTGCGGGGCAGGGGCTTGCCCGCCGCCCTGGCCTTGCCGCGTTCCACATCGAACATGAGGATCATCGTGCCGATATCGGTGATCTGGCCCGGCTTCGCTTCGAATTCGAACGTGCCCATGCACATGCAGATGCCGATATGGCTGCCGTCGCCGGCGGTCATGATCGGTCCGTAAAAGGCGTAGCGGCCCGGACGGACGCCCTGGATATAGATGGAAGCCGCGGTCTTGGAGAAGCGGTTGGCCGGGCCGAACGAGATCAGGTTCTCCACGTCGATCGGCGTGAAGGCGAGGTTCGCGTCGTTGGGCTCGACCGGTTCGGGGCCCGGCGGGCGGATCGCCGGCCGCCCGTTGCGGGCATCCTTGAGATAGGCGTCGCGATTCTTGGTCCAGGTGGCGTGCCTACGCTCCCATTTGGCATGGGCCTTTACCAACGCCGCCGCGCGGCGGGCCTTGTAGTCGGCCAGGTTCGCTTCGTCGGCGATGCGGATGAACGAGAAGGATGCCGCGTCCGCGTTGCGCACGGCGATATAGGCAGTCGCCGGATCGAGCGCGATCTCGGGCTTGTCCTTCACATGGCCGAGTCCCTGGGGCGGCGCGGCGGTCTGGGCCAGCGCGGCGGCGGGGGCGAGGGCGGCCGCCGCCAGCGCGGCGGCGAAGAGGAGGCGCTTGCTCATCGGCCGAGAGCCTCCCCCTTGGGCGCGATCACCGAGGCGATCTTGGCCTGCTGTTTCAGGAACGCCTGGCGCTTGCCTTCCTCGATGCTGCCGAAACCTTCCTCGAAGTTGAATTCCTTCCAGATGTCCTTGGCCAGGCCGTAGCGCTGATAGCCCTTGAACGACATGCAGCGGCGCATGTTGACGCGGCGCAGCGCGCGGACCTGGGCGGAGCCGAAGATCGCCACGGCCAACATATTGCCGATCGCGCCGCCGATGACGCCGCCCATCGTCCCCTGATAGGGATAGGGCACCGGCGCGTAGTTGGAATAGGGGCTGGACAGCCCGCGCGCGAGCCCGTCGCAATCGCGCAGATCGGCGAGCGCTTCCTTGAAGCCGGTCTCCTCCCGGTGGAAATAATAATATTTGTCGTAGTCGTCCGCTTCGGCCGGCTCGGGCTTCCCATCGAGCGACGGCACCTGGATCGCGGCGACGTCGATCTTCTCGTCGGCATCGGGCAGGGATATGGTGGCCAGCGTGTCGTCCGCCGGGGCGGCGGCGGCGCTGCCCCTGGTTTCCGGCGTGTCGTTCCCCTGCTGCGCCATTGCCGGTACGCACCACAGCATGAGCGCGCAGGCTGCCCCGCGCGCGATCGTCGATTTCATGACATTCCCCCTATTCTCGCATGAGAATGGCGGCAGACTATCCTTGCGGCCGAACCCCCCGCAAGTAGGTGATCCCGAATAGGTTCCGAATTGGGCCGGATCCGGAACGATGCGTCAGCGCCGCATGGGGCGCTGCCCGGCGAGCAGGTTGCGGATCGCGGTGGCGGCGACACCGGCCTCGCCCATCGCATGGCTGATCTGGTCGAGCCCGCGCGCGACGTCGCCCGCGGCGAACAGGCCGGGGACCGAGGTCCGCTGATGCTCGTCCACTTCGAGGCACCCGTTCCCATCGGCTCGCGCGCCGACCTGGAGCGCCAGCCCCGAGCGGATCGTCGAGCCCAGCGCGGGATAGATGCTGTCAAAGGCCATCCGCCCGCTGGCGGTATCGAGCGCGATCCGATCGCCTTCGATCGCATGACCGCCGCACGGCCCCTCCACCCGCGCTATTCCGGCGGCGTCGAGCATTCCGGCCTCTTCGGCCGAAAGCGCATGCGCCTGGGGGGCGATCAATGTCACATCGGCGCTGTAGGCGCGCAGGAACATCGCCTCGCGCATCCCGTGCCCGCCCGTGCCGATCACCCCGATGCGCTTGTCGGTAACCTCATAACCATCGCAGATCGGACAATAGCGCAGCAGGCCCCGGGCGAGCGCCGCGTCGTGCAGCGCGGCCGGCATGTCGGGCCGGTGGTTCACCACCCCGGTGGCGAGGAGCACCGTGCGCGCCGCCAACGCGCGCGTGCCCACGCGCACGCCGAAGCCACTCCCGATGCGCCCGAGACCGGTCACCTCCGCGCCTTCGCGCACCGCGCCATGGCGCTCCGCCTGGGCCAGCATCCGCCCGAGCAGTTCCTTGCCCGATATGCCGTCCGGGAACCCCGCATGGTTGCGGGTGCAGGGGATTTGCGCCGCCCGGCTCGATCCGCAATCGAACAGCCGGATGGCCAGGTGGAACCGCGCCAGGTAGATCGCCGCGGTGAGGCCGGCAGGGCCGGCGCCGATGATGATGCAATCGTCCATCGGCGGGGCAACCGCCGGGGGCGGGGATCGTTCCTTGACCGGCAGGCAGTGTGTATATACATCTCGTATATACAGGAGGCGGCAATGGGCGAGGAATATCGCGCCAAGGTGTTCAAATCGGGTAATTCGCTGGCTCTGCGCCTTCCCAAGGCGCTGGGCCTGAAGGAAGGTGCCGAAATGCGCGTTCGGGAAGAGAGCGGTAAGTTCGTGCTCGAGCCCGCAGAGTCCCTCCCGCGCAAGGTCGACATCAGCAAATTCTGGGGCAAGGCCCCCTGGCTGAAGCCGCTGACTCGCGAGGAGCGGGAGTTTGAGAATTCGCCGCGGATTTGGGACGATCCCGATTGGCCTGGATGGCAGAAGGGCGATGCGTGAAATATCTACTCGACGCCAACATCTGCATCCTCATGCTGGCGGGCGGCTCCAAAATCCTTGCGCAGCGAATTGCCGATTGCGATGCTGGCGACCTTGGCGTTTCGGTCGTGGTATTCGCAGAGCTGGCATTGGGATCCCACCGAGGCCGGCCGCCACCGCCCGAGGTTCTCGATGGGCTGATCGAGCAGGTGGAGCTGCTGCCCTTCGATGAAGCCGCCGCTCGTGCCTATGCAAGCTTGCCGTTCCGACGCGGCAGCTTCGATCGGCTCGCTGCCGCGCACGCACTGGCGCTGGACTTGACGCTGGTGACCAGTAACGAGCGCGATTTCGCCGATATTCCCGAACTGAAGATCGAGAACTGGACCCTGTGACCTTCGCCGCAACCGTCCTGACGCTTTACCCGGAGATGTTTCCCGGCCCGCTCGGCATCTCGCTGGCGGGCAGGGGGCTGCGCGAGGGGCTGTGGAGCATGGAGACCGTCCAGATCCGCGACTTCGCGACCGACAGGCATCGCTCGGTGGACGACACGCCAGCGGGCGGCGGGGCGGGGATGGTGATGCGCGCCGACGTGGTGGCCGCCGCGCTCGACAGCATTGCCCCCGGCCGGCCGATCCTGGCGATGACGCCTCGCGGCAAGCCGCTGACCCAGGACCGCGTTCGCGCGCTGGCGGAGGGCACCGGCGCGGTGGTCCTGTGCGGCCGGTTCGAGGGGATCGACGAGCGCCTGTTCGAGGCGCGGGCGATCGAGCAGGTCTCGATCGGCGACTATATCCTCTCCGGCGGCGAGATGGCGGCGCTCACGCTTCTCGACGCTTGCATTCGCCTCATTCCCGGAGTAATGGGCGCGCCTTCCAGCGGCATGGACGAGAGCTTCGAGACGGGGCTGCTCGAATATCCGCAATATACCCGACCTGTCGAATGGGAAGGGCGCACGATCCCCGAAGTGCTGCGATCGGGGGATCATGCGAAGATCGAGGCCTGGCGACGCGCTCAGGCGGAGAATGACACACGGCTACGGAGGCCGGACCTTTGGGAGCGCCATGAGGGCGCTCGGGTCCAATCTCCCTCTGGCGCGCGGCGACGTAAACAGGACGATGTGAAATGAACCTGATCCAGACGCTCGAAGCCGAGCAGATCGCCAAGTTCAACGCGGCGAAGAAGATTCCGGAGTTCCGCCCGGGCGACACTCTCAAGGTCGGCGTGAAGGTCGTCGAAGGCGAGCGCACCCGCGTGCAGAATTATGAGGGCGTGTGCATTGCCCGCTCGAACAAGGGCATGGGCTCTTCGTTCACTGTCCGCAAGATTTCGTTCGGCGAGGGCGTCGAGCGCGTCTTCCCGCTCTATTCGCCGAACATCGACAGCATCGAAGTGGTTCGCCGCGGTGTCGTGCGTCGCGCGAAGCTCTATTATCTGCGTGGCCGCACCGGCAAGTCGGCGCGTATCGCCGAGCGCCGCGACGTCCGCACCGAGGCGGTCGCCGCCGAGTAAGCTCCGGCTTCGAAAGGTACGGGAAGGGCGCGGTGGCGATGGCTACCGCGCCCTTTTTTCATGCAAATCCGCGCCCCGCTTTCGTGGTTGGGAAAGCGGGTATGAGACGCCGTCCCGGGGCTTCGATCGTCGCCGAAACAAGGCATCCGCGCGAAGGGGCACCGCGCGCGTTCCGGGTTCAGTCCGCTGCCTGCAGCAGGTCCCGCAGCTTCCTGGCCGTGTCATGGCCTCGGAGCACCGAGGCATAGCACTCCCGGACGACGCCCATCGCGCCTGGCGACATGCGCTCGTCCGCCAGTACCCGATCGAACTCTTCCTTCAGATAGTCCTCGCCGCGCTCGATCTCGCTCAGGATCGCTTCGTCGCCGCCGCCCAGCACCCGGCGCAGATCCTCCACCCGGCGATGGATCGTCGCCGCGGTCGAGCCATATTCGGCCGGCGTGCCGCCCAGTTCGCGGCTCTTGGCCGAAAGCGCGTCGATCACGCGGCGGCGCTCCCCCGCCATGTCCGTGAAGAAGCGGGCGAAGCGGCCGGCATCGGCGTGCCTGGCCGAATGCTCATAGCCGCGCACGCTGTCGATCGTGGTGACGATCAGGTCGTCGAGCTTGGACACGTCATGATTGGTGGTCACGCTGGGCTCTCCTCGCAAATCCTTGCGGCGAAAAACCCGGCGCACCGTCCGTGGGTTTCAGGAAATTGATGGTTAGTCAGATGTTTAGGCGTAGCTGACGATCTCGAACTCGGTCCCGTCATGGTCGAGGAAATAGAAACGCCGGCCGGGATCGTAATCGGCATGGTTGAACGGGATCAGCCCGGCCTTCACCACCCGGCGCTCGATCTCGTCGAGATCGTCGACCAGGATGCCGACATGGTTGAGCGGCCGGCCCTTCTCGAAGGTCGCCTGATCGGGCGTCTCGGGCGGCGTGTAGACTGCGAGATAGGTGCGGTCGTCGCCGACATGGATGGTGCGGCCGCCGTCGCGCGCCGGGCCTTCCCAGCGAATATGCCAGTCGAACAGGTCGCCGAGCAGCTTCGCCGCGCGCTCGGGGCTGCGCACGGTCACGTTTACATGCTCGATATAGGGCTGGGACATGGATTTCCTTTCCGGTTGGATGCCATGCCGCGAGCAGCTACAACCTCAACCTAGGTTGAGGTCAAGCGGGAAAATCGAGGTGCGCGGGAACGAGCTTCTGACGATCGGCGAGTTGGCGGCGCGTACCGGCATCGCGGTGTCGGCCGTGCGCTTCTACGAAGGGAAGGGGATCGTCCATCCGATCCGCACGCGCGGCAATCAGCGCAGGTTCCTGCGCTCGGACATCCGCCGCATCTCCTTCGCGCTGATCGCCCAGCAGCTGGGTCTCACCTTGCCGCAGATCGCGGAGGAGCTGCGCAAGCTGCCCGAGGGGCGCACGCCCACCGGCGAGGATTGGGCGCGGATCAGCAGCGGCATCCGCCAGCGGATCGAAGTGCAGATGGCCCAGCTCCAGCGCACGCTCGACGATCTTGACGGCTGTATCGGCTGCGGTTGCCTGAGCCTCGGGAAGTGCGCGCTCTACAATCCGGACGACCGCGCCGGAGCGAATGGCGCCGGCCCGCGTTTCATCCTGGTGTCGCGCAAGGTGGCGCTGGGACTGGATTAGGGCAGGGCTGCCGCATCGGCTCGTCGCACGCCGCGCTCGAACCATCCGCTCGGCCCGAGGTGCCTCCGGGCTCGTTCATCTGGCGGACAGCTTTGCGCGAACACGCAAGGCACACCGGTGGGGGGCAATTTGAAGGAGGTTGCTCAATGCATGTCATTTCCAAAAAGCAGGGGGTTCGCTTCCTGGTCGCCATGCTGGCCATATCGGCATCGGGCAGCGCATATGCGCAGCAGCAGCAGAACGTGCCCGATCCCAATATTGTCGTAAACGGTCCGGCCCCGGCCGCGATGACCGAAGGGCCCGAGATCAAGGGCGTCATCACCGCGCGTTCCGGCGACAGGATGAAGGTTACCACCGCCGATGGCGCCAGCACGACCATCGCCATCACCGACATGACCCGGGTCAAGGCGGGAGGCGGCCTGTTCGGTGGCAGCAAGCTTGCCCCGAACGCGCTGCTCAACGGACTGCCGGTCACCGTCAAGACGATGCAAGCGGACGGTGTGCTGGTGGCGAGCCAGATCAGTCTTCGGAAGAACGACCTCAGGACCGCGACGATGATCCAGAGCGGAACGTCCCAGCGCTTCGAGGAACAGGCCGCGGCCACGGAGGCGCTGCGCGGCCGCATGGCGGACATCGACAAGTATAACGTCAAGAGCACGACGAACGTGCACTTCGATGTCGGCAAGACGGATATCTCCGCGCAGGACAAGGCCGAGCTCTGCACCGCCGCGAACTCGGCGGGACAGACGGAGAATGCCCTGCTGCTGGTGGTCGGCTACACGGATTCGACCGGAAGCGACGACTTCAACCAGGAGCTCAGCGAGAAGCGTGCCGGCCGCGTCATCAACTATCTGCAGCAGGTCTGCGGTTGGAAGCCGTACCGCATGCTGACTCCGACGGGCATGGCCAAGGCCGATCCGGCGGCGAGCAACGATACGCCCGAAGGCAAGGCGCAGAACCGCCGCGTCGCGGTGAACGTCCTGGTCAGCAAGAGCGTCGACGGCCTGTAAGTTGCGAGGGCCGGGAGCGGCAACGGCGCTCCCGGCCCCGAATTTGCCGCCGCGCGCGGAGGTCGCCCGGCGGGGCGATCGCTCCTAGCGCTGCCGAACGCGCGCAAGCGCCTGCTGCAGGACCAGGTCTTCCGCAGCGCCGATCGGCGGTCGCGCGATCGCGATGTCCGGGGTCACGCCGGAGACATCGTCCTTGCCGTTCGGCCGGAGGAAATGGCTTTTGGGATACGTCACCACGATCTGCGTGCCCGGCAGGGTGAAGGACTGGACGGACGCAAAGTTGGACGCCACGTCCGCAGTTTCCTCTCCGATGACCTTGCCGAAGCCATAGTCCTGAATGAGCGCGGCGACGGAGGTCGCGTTCGAATAGCTGTGCCGGTTGATCAACGCCCATACTCGTCCGTGGAAGCGGGGTTCGCCGTGCGGCTGGACGAGGGGAAGATCATATTTGTAGCGGGTGCCGTTCGGCGCACGCGCCTCCGCATCCATCTGGCCGGCGAAGGACGGATCGATCGGCGCTCCGGCCGCGCGCTGGCGGGCATAGTCCGCCTTGGTGGCGGCGCTGGCCTTCAGGGTGAAGCACGCGGTGAACCGGAAGGGCCGGGTGGCGAACCACGCGATCATCGGGTCGCTGAAGCTGTTGTCTCCGCCGGGATTGTTGCGCAGGTCGAGGATCAGGTCCGTGGCCCCGCTCGCCAGGATCTTGCGGAAGCTGTCGTCGATAAAGGCCATGAACGACGCCGCCTGGTAGGAAGGCGTGGAGCCGGCCGCCGGCTCCTCGGTGTTGAAGAACGGGCCCGGCCGGAGATAGGCGACCCCGTTTCCGAGCGGCTTGTATTCGCGGGCCGAGAATTCGGTGGCGAAGCTTCCGGTCGGATATTTCGCGGCCAGGGCGCGGCGCTGGGCAAGCGTCACCGCGGGCACGGCAAGGGTCAAGGGCCGCCCGGCGACGATCGCCGTCACTTCGATCGATGCGACCTGTCCGCGATCGAGCCACAACAGCGCGGGAAAGCTCTCCTCCATCTGCGCATGGGCCATATATGGCCGTTCCGCCGAGACATAGCTGCTCAGATGATCCAGGACTTGGTGGACGGGTTTGCCGTCGATGGCGATGATCTCGGTGCCGGCGCGCAGCTTGCCGCTGTCCTCCGCCGGCTCGGTCAGCAGGACCCGGTTGCCGTCGACGCGGATGAACAAGGGCAGCAGCGTCCCGCCCCCGTGGAGATAGGTGACGAACTCGACCACCGGGGCATCGACGCGCGCATGGCCGATCCTGCCATAGGCGACGAACTTCTGGAACATCGTCGCGACCGCGACCGAGCGCATCGGCCCCCGGATGGAGTCCCGGAGCGTCTGGTAGAGCTTGTCATATTCGGCCCTGGAGCGATGGACGTAGAGATCGAAATGCGCCTCCTGCAGCGTTTCGTAGAGAAGCTTGAGGTCGGAGCGGACAATTTCCGGCGCCACGGTCGCGGACGGGCCGGATTCCGCGGGTGCGGCGGGCGCGGCATGGGAAGCCGTCAAGGCCGGCGCGGCGAAGGCCAGGAGCATGGCGAAGGTCAGTCTGATCTGCATTTCGGCATCGTAATCAATGTCCCGCGGCCCGATCAACCGGACGCGTCCGATGTCGGCGCGAGCCGCGAACGAAATGAAACATCGCCTTGTGGTTTTATTGCCGGCGAACGCAAGATTCATGAAGTTCGCCGCGCCCCCAGGCTTTACCGCGCTGCGTTCCCCCGCAATAACGCTGCCTCAAGGAGAATGGGGTCTATGCGGAAATGGCTGGTCGGGCTTGCGATGCTGGGAGCGCCGCTGATGGCGAATGACGCCTTGGCGCAGACAAAGGGGCTCACGCTCGAGCGGGTCTTCGCCAGCCCCGATCTGAACGGGCCGCAGCCGCGCCTGGCCAAGCTCTCGCCCGACGGCAAGTTCCTGACGCTCCTGCGCAACCGCGCCGAGGAGAAGGAACGGTTCGACCTGTGGGCGATGGACACGCGCACCGGCGAATGGCGGATGCTCGTCGATTCGAAGAAGGTCGGCACCGGGGCCGTGCTTTCCGAGGCCGAGAAGATGCAGCGCGAGCGCGCGCGCATCGGCGGCAGCAAGGGCATCGTCGCCTATGACTGGGCGCCCGACGGCAAGTCGGTGCTCGTGCCGCTGGAAGGCGAGATCTATCGCGCCGGGCTCGACGGCAGCATCGCCAGGCTGCCCGCCAGGCCCGGCCCCAAGCTCAATGCGGAGGTCAGTCCGGCCGGCGGCTATGTGTCCTGGGTGCAGGACCAGAACCTGGTCGTGATGGGCCAGGCCGGCGGCGAACCGCGTGCCATCACCGACGATGGCCAGGGCACCGTCCATTGGGGCGAGGCCGAGTTCGTCGCGCAGGAGGAAATGGCGCGGTTCAAAGGCTATTGGTGGTCGCCGGACGACAAATATGTCGCGGTCGAGCGTTTCGACGAGGCGCCGGTGGGCATCGTCACTCGCGCCGCGATCGGTGCCGAGGGCACCCAGATCTTCCAGCAGCGCTATCCGAAGGCCGGCACGCCCAATGCGAAGGTCGCGCTCTATGTGATGGATCCGGGCGGCGGCCACAAGGTGAGCGTGGATCTCGGTGCCGATGCCGATATCTATCTTGCCCGGGTCGACTGGTCGCAGGACGGGAAGACGCTCTACGTCCAGCGCCAGAATCGCGAGCAGACCGTGCTCGACCTGCTTCAGGTCGATCCGGCCACCGGCAAGTCGACCTTGCTGTTCAGCGAGAAGGCGCGCGCCAGGAGCTGGGTGAACCTCTCCAAGGCGCTTACCCCGCTCGCCGACGGCAGCCTGCTCTGGTGGTCGGAGCGCGACGGCCATGGCCATCTCTATCGCTTCGCCAAGGGCAAGTTCGCCCAGATCACCAAGGGCGACTGGGAAGTGACTCCCGACATCGTCGGCGTGGACGAGGCCAGGGGGCGCGTCTTCTTCCTCGGCAACAAGGGCGGCGTGCTCGAGCGGCACCTCTATTCGGTCGACTATCGGAAGGGCGGGGCAGTGACGCGCCTCACCGAAGCCGGCTGGTGGAACGAAGCGGTGATGGACGATTCCGGCACGCATGCGATCGTCAAGCGCTCGAACCCGAACCAGCCCGCCCAGACCTATCTGGCGGATGCGTCGGGCAAGCGCATCGCCTGGGTGAACGAGAATGCGGTCACTGCCGCGGACCATCCCTACAATGCCTATCTCGCGGCGCATCGCGAGCGCAGCTTCGGCACGATCAAGGCGGCCGACGGCTCGGTGCTGCACTGGGAGATGATCACGCCGAAGCTGGAGCCGGGGAAGAAATACCCGGTATTCTTCCAGCATTATGGCGGCCCGCACGCGCAGCAGGTGAGCAAGGCCTGGGGTGGCGCGCTCCCGCAATATCTGGTCTCGCGCGGCTATATCTGGTTCCAGCTCGACAATCGCGGCTCGGCCAATCGCGGCGTCGATTTCGAGAGCCAGATCTGGCACGCGATGGGCTCGGTCGAGGTCGAGGACCAGGTGGCCGGCGCCAATTATCTCAAGACGCTACCCTATGTGGATGCGAACAAGGTCGTCACCTATGGCTGGTCCTATGGCGGCTATATGACGCTCAAGCTGCTGGAAAAGGCGCCGGGCGTGTTCGCCGCGGGCGTGGCCGGCGCGCCGGTGACCAAGTGGGAATTGTACGACACCCATTATACCGAGCGCTACATGGGCGATCCGAACAAGGTGCCGGAAGCCTATAAGGCCTCGGACAATATCGGCGAGGCTGCGAAGATCGCCGATCCGATGCTGCTGATCCACGGCATGGCGGACGACAATGTCGTGTTCGAGAACAGCACCGCGCTGGCGGCGACGCTGCAGCGCGCCGAGGTGCCGTTCGAGATGATGTTCTACCCCGGCCACACCCACAAGGTCGGCGGCCCGGGCATCAGCGTGCACTTGTGGAACACCATCCTCGACTTCCTGGAGCGGAAGACCGGGGCGAAGAACTAGGTCGTCTCATCGGCGGCGGCCGGGCGAGTTCGCCGCCGGCCGCCGTTCCGCGTCATCTGCCGATGCTGACGATGACGAAATCGCCGAGAGCGGTGCGCTTGAACATCATTTCCAGCTCATCCTCATCAGCCCCGACGAGATGGGGCTCCTGGCTGCGCACGAACCGGGCGGTATCCTCCAGCAGCTGCACCGCTTCGTTGATCTTCACGCCCTGGATCCGCACGCGGATCGCGCCGCGGCCCGAAACCATCTCCAGCCGGCCTTCGCTTTCGTCGGTCATGGTCGCTTCCTCCTCCTTGAATGTTTCGCGCTGGCGCCGTCCCATGGCGGCCGGGCGCTTTCGCCGCCGGCCGCGGTTTCTCGCCCCCTACCTGCTCCTGTAAGTTGCGCTGACGATGACGAAATCGCCGATATCGGGGCGCTTGAAACTCAGCTCCAGATCTTCAGCATCATGAGGCCCTTGAAGGGGTTCGTGGCTGCGCAGGAACCGAGTGGTATCCTCCATCAGTCTCACTATTTCGTCGCCGCTCGCGCCGTGGATACGCACGCGGATCGCGCCGCGGCCCGAAACCATCGCCAGCTGGTCTTCGCTTTCGTCGGTCATGGTCGTTTCCTCCTCCTCGAATGTTCCGCGCATAGTCCCCGGATGGCAAAGATAGGTTAGCGCCGCCCCACGGCACCGGGCATCGTCCCGTCGGGCCGCCCGCATACCGCGCGCGTCTCGGTGCCGTCATAGTGGCACAGGTCCACCCAGGGCTCGCCGCCGGTGGCGCGGTTGCGGCCATAGTCCATCATGCAGCGCATGAAGGCCGGGACGAACATCGCCCCGCGCGCCGCTTCCTTGAGCGGCCCGCACCGGATGCCGGCGTCATAGGTCGGCGTATAGTTGCGATAGCCGTCCGCACTGACGAACCAGATCGCGCCGCCCGGCCGGCTGAGCCGCAGTGCCGCGATCGAGCCGATCTCGAGCTGGTTGACCATGATCGCCTCGCTCCGCTGGACGGCGCGCAGCGCATCGGCATGGGTGTCGATATCGGCGGGATGGCCCGGCATCACTGGCTGGTCGGGCGGCAGCCAGGTGGGGCCGTTGCGGATGACGTAGATTTCGCCCGGCACCGGCGGCGCGGCCTCGGGCCGGCGGCCGAGCAACTGCGCGCGCTCCTTGCGCACCAGCGCGCCCGCCAGCCGCTGGGCATCGGCGACCGAGGCGAGGAACACCGACTGGCGCACGCCGCCGTCATAATAGGTTTTCCCGCCGACCCGGACCTGCTGGTAGAAAACCGGCACCGCGGCCGAGGCGAGCGCCGCGCCCGCCAGGCACTGCGTGGCCCGGGCGAGGTCCGCCGGGCCGTCGCCATAGGGGGCGAGCAGTTCCTGGACGTCGATATAGCCGAACTCGCCCGAATTCGCCTCGATCAGCCCGAGCAGTACCTTGCGGCTCCGGGCATCGCGAAGCGTCTTGACGATGCAGGTGCCCGCCCGCCCCGCGGGGGAGTTCGGGTCGTAGATCGCCGGGCAGATGCGCTGCTCGAAGCGGCGCCTGAGCGGCTTGAGATTGGCCAGCGCGCCGTTGATCGCGGCCATCGCCTGCAGCCCCTCGCGATCAACGATGTCGCTCTCCCTGGCCGGTGAATAGGCCGCGGCCAGCGCCTGGCGGATCGCCGCGCCTTCGCCGTCCTGCCGGTCGAGCCCCGCGCCGACGAACAGCGACTGGAGCGCGCCGGTGCTCACCCCGGTCACCACGGCGAAATCGGGGAATTGCCGGTTCTCGGCCAGCTGGTTCATCAGGCCCACGCCGAACGCCCCCCATTGGCCGCCGCCCGAGAGCAGCAGGATCGGCCGTTCGGGGGCGGAGGGCGCAGCCAGGAAGGCGGGATCGTCCCGTAGCCGCGCGATCTCCGCGGCGGCGAGGCGGTTGGCGAGCTCCCGCTGGGCGGGGGGCAGCGTTTCCAGGTCGAGCGCGCGGATCTGGCGCTCCAGCGGCGTCAGCTCGATCGGATGGATGAACGCGGCGAAATTGGCGCAGTCGAGCTTGAGCGCGCCCTTCACCGCGCAACTGCCCAGGCTCAGCCCCATCAGCAGGATCGTCAATATGCGACGCATCGTTCCCCTCCGCTCTTTTGTCGGTGCGTAACAAAATTGCGTGAAACATGTCTCCGACGAAATCGCCCAAAGCGGAGCCATGGCGTGAAACAAGCAGCGCTTGCTTGCGCACCCGCACCGATAGGCGTAGCGCGGCCCCAGTTTCCACCCTGGAGTATGTGATGGGCTACCGTGTCGTCGTCGCAGGCGCCACCGGCAATGTCGGGCGCGAAATGTTGAACATCCTGGCCGAGCGGGAATTCCCGATCGACGATCTCGCCGTGCTGGCGTCGTCGCGCTCGACCGGCGATATTATCGACTTCGGCGAGACCGGCAAAACCTACAAAGTCCAGAACATCGAGCATTTCGATCCGACGGGCTGGGACATCGCGCTGTTCGCGATCGGCTCGGAAGGCTCGAAGCTCTACGCGCCGAAGTTCGCCGCAGCGGGCTGCACGGTGATCGACAATGCGTCGCTCTATCGCATGGACCCGGACGTGCCGCTGATCGTGCCCGAAGTGAACCCGGAGGCGATCGACGGCTACAAGGCGCGCAACATCATCGCCAACCCCAATTGCTCGACTGCGCAGATGGTGGTGGCGCTGAAGCCGCTCCATGACGCCGCGAAGATCAAGCGCGTCGTGGTCGCGACCTATCAGTCGGTCTCCGGCGCGGGCAAGGCGGGCATGGACGAGCTGTTCGAGCAGAGCCGCAACATCTTCGTCGGCGACCAGGCCGAGCCGAAGAAGTTCACCAAGCAGATCGCCTTCAACGTGATCCCGCACATCGACAGCTTCCTCGACGACGGCTCGACCAAGGAAGAGTGGAAGATGGTGGTCGAGACCAAGAAGATCCTCGATCCGAAGATCAAGGTCACCGCCACTTGCGTGCGCGTGCCGGTGTTCGTCGGCCATTCGGAAGCGATCAACATCGAGTTCGAGGACGAGATCTCGGCCCAGCAGGCGAAGAACATCCTGCGCGAGGCGCCGGGCGTGATGCTCGTCGACAAGCATGAGGACGGCGGGTACGTCACGCCGATCGAGTGCGTCGGCGAATATGCGACGTTCATCAGCCGCGTGCGCGAGGATCCGACGGTCGAGAACGGCCTGTCGCTCTGGTGCGTCTCGGACAATCTGCGCAAGGGCGCGGCGCTGAACGCGGTCCAGATCGCCGAGCTGCTCGGCCGCCGCCACCTCAAAAAGGCGGCCTGACGTGATCGCGGGCGGCTGCCGCTGCGGCGCCGTCCGCTACACGCTGGCGATGGACGATCTGCCGACCGTCTATTGCTGCCATTGCCTGAAATGCCAGAGCTGGGCGGGCAGCGCCTTCACCCAGCAGGCGCCGGTGCGCGCGGATGCGCTGGCGGCCACCGGGCCGATGGTCGAATATAGCTTCACCAACACCGGCGGATCGCTATCGCGCCAGTTCGTCTGCGGTATTTGCCACACCCGCATCTACAATCGCAACAGCGCCTGGCCGGACGTGGCGATGCTCCGCGCGGGCACGCTCGATCGCAGCGACGGACTCGTCCCGCGCGCGCATATCTGGGCGAAGCGCAAGCAGCCCTGGATCGTGATTGCCGACGATGTGCCGCAATGGCCCGAAAGCGCCCCGATGGAAGAGTTCGTGGCGCTGCTGTTTCCCAAGAGGTCGTCGAATAATGACTCGTCCCCCCGGCCTTGAGCCGGGGTCTCGCTGCCTTACGGACGGAAGAAGAAGCGGGATCCCGGCTCAAGGCCGGGATGACGGCAGAATATCAAATACTTGTTTGGGCCCTGCCCGCCCCAAGGGGCCGCCCGGCGGGGCCTCAGCCGTCGCAGCTATAGTCGGGCGGGTAGATCGAGCGGCCCAGATCCTTGCGGACGCGGCGGGCCAGGCTGGCCGCCTCGCGATTGCCCAGCTTCTCGGCATCGGCCAGCAGGTCGGCGAGGGGGCCGGAGCAGCCGCCGGCCTGGTTCAGCATCGCCACCAGGCGCGAGGCGCGAATGGGGCCGTCACCGGTCTCGATGCGGGCCGGGGGGAACCAGCCGAGCCCGCCGATCTTGCGCTGGCGATCCTCGCGGCTGTACGACTTGTCGTCCATCGGATCGATCACCTGGGTGCCCAGCAGGATCATGCCTGCCGCGGCGGCCATGCTGCCGATCCGGGACGGTCCGTGCGAGACCCGGTCCGGATCGGGCATCGCATAATAGCTGAGCAGCAGCGCGGCGAGCGCCCGGGCGCTCTGCCGGTCCTCGACCAGCGCCAGCGCGTCCGGATCCACTTCGATGCGATCGACCCGGGCGCGGGCGAAGACGCCGCGCTCCCCGGCCGGGATGGTGGCCAGGGTGAACTGCGCGCCGCCGGGCGTGAGCTCGTGCAGCGCCACGTCGAGCTGCTCGATGGGGGCGGGGCGCGGCGGCGCGGCGGCGCCCAGCGCGAGCGCGGCGGAAACCATGGCGAGTATCTTGATCCGCATGTGCATTCCCCTCTTCCCGTTGCCCGATCATAGCCGGGATCGGCGCCTTGAGCGAGACGGTGCGGCGAAGCGCAAACCGTAGGGCGAACGGCATCTTTACCGGGAATTGACCGATCCGCGCTAGAAGGGCGGCTTCTCTCGGGTGGGTCGCACGGTGGTCGAAACGAGCAATGCCGGATTGGCGCCCGTGCGCGGCAAGGCGCGCATCGACGTGCTCGACATGCTGCGCGGGCTGGCGATCCTCGGCATCTTCTACATCAACGTGCCCTATATGGCGGCGAGCGTCTGGACCTTCTCCGCCGACGTCCGGCTGATCGGCTGGACGCCGGCGGACCGCGATGCCTGGGTGGCGGTGAACCTGTTCTTCGCGGGGACGCAGCGCTGCCTGCTCGAATTCCTGTTCGGCGCTGGCATGATGGTGCTGGCCCGCAAGGCAATGGCGCACGATGGACCGGTGGCGGTCGCCGATCTCTATTACCGGCGCAACCTGTGGCTGCTCGCCTTCGGCCTGTTCGACGTGTTCGTGCTGCTCTGGCCCGGCGACATCCTGCACATCTATGCGCTCGCCGCGCTGTTCCTGTTCCCGTTCCGCACTTTGGGCCCGAAGACGCTGGTCGCGCTGGGGCTGGGCTGGGCGGTGCTCACCGGGCTCGGCATCCCCGAATATGGCGCGCGCGAATATGTCGCACGCACGGAGCTGTCCCAGCGGGTCGAGGCGGCCGAAGCCAGGGCGCGAGCAGGGGAGGCACCGGCACCCGCCGATGCCGCTGCGCGCACCGAATGGCGCCGGCTGGCCGTGCACGCGCCCGATCCCGCCGCCGTCGCCCGCGAGCGCCAGGCGCATCAGGGCGGCTGGCTGCCCTATGCGAAGAACGCCTGGCATTATTGGAGCTATCTCGCCGACGAATGGCTGCTCTGGGACGTGTTCGAGGCGTTCTGCACGATGCTGATCGGCGTCGCGCTGTGGAAATGGGGCGTGATCCAGGGGCTCAGGAGCGCGCGCTTCTATCTGTGGCTGCTGGTCGCCGGCTATGGCTTCGGGCTCACCGCCCGCGCGATCGGGCTGGCCGAGACGCTAAGCTTCGCGCCCGGTCCGCGGAGCCTGTGGATCACGGGCGAGTTCGCGCGCATCGCGATCGGGCTCGGCCATCTCGCGCTGGTCAACCTGCTGGTGAAGCGCCGCGCGGGCGCCGCCGTGCTGGGCGTGTTCAAGGCGCCCGGCCGCATGGCCTTCTCGCTCTATTTCCTTCAGCAGATCGTGGGGATGTATATCCTGTTCGCGCCCTGGGGCTTTGATCTGTGGGGCAGGTTCGGCTGGGCGCAGATGGCGGCGATCTCGACGGTCGGGATCGTCCTGCTGATCGGTTTCGCCAATCTGTGGATGCGCCATTTCGTCAGCGGCCCGCTCGAATGGGCGTGGCGCAGCCTGGCCTATGTGCAGTGGCAGCCGATGGTGCGGACGGAGACTAATGCCCCGCCGCGGCCGGGTCGTTCTCCACTTTCCCGCCCGGCTTCTGGAGCAGCACCACCAGCGGCACGCTGACCGCGGTGACGATCGCCATCAGCCAGAAATCGTTGAGATAGGCGATCATCGCCGCCTGCCGGTTCACTTCGGCGTCGACCAGCCCGGTGATCATCGCGCCTTGCTGGCCCATGCCCTGTACCAGCGAACCCAGGCCGTTCATCGTCGTCGCGGTGACATGCTCGCCCAGATATTGGTGGCTGCGCTGGATGTTCTGGGCAAGGATCGCGCTCACCGCCGAGATGCCCACCGAGGCGCCGATGTTGCGGGTCAGGTTGAGCAGGCTCGAGCCCTCGGTGCGGAAATGCGGGGGCAGGCCGGCAAAGGCGAGGCCGTTCAGCGGCATGAACACCAGGCCCAGGCCCAGGCCCTGGACGAAGCCCGAGACGATGAAGGGCGTGCTGCCCATCTCGAGCGTCCAGCCCGACATCTCCCATAGCGAAACGGCGGCGATCGTAAGGCCGATGCCCACCGACCAGCGCGGATCGAGCCAGCCGCGCTGGATCAGCTGCGCCCCGACGAACATGGTGATCACCACGCCGAAGCCGCGCGGCATCAGCAGCATGCCGGTCTGGAACACCGAATAGCCGTAGAGATTCTGGAGCATCGGCGGCAGCAGCGCCATCGTCGCCATCATCACCAGGCCGATCACCAGCATGAAGAAGATGCCGGTCACCAGATTGCGATGCTTCCACAGCTCGCGCTCGAACATCGGGTTCTTCGCCGTGAAGAGGTGGACGGCGAACATCCACAGCGCGATCACCGCGACGAGCATCTCGATCCAGATCTCGGTCGAGGAGAACCAGTCCTGGTCCTGCCCGCGATCGAGCATCAGCTGGAGCGAGGCGATGCCCAGCGAGAGCAGGGTGAAGCCGAAGATGTCGAACGAGCGCCTGCGGATCGGGCGCGAGGGCAGCAGCCACCACAGGATGGCGAAGCACACCACGCCGACGGGCAGGTTCACGTAGAACACCCAGCGCCAGTTGAAATTGTCGGTCAGATAGCCGCCGATCAGCGGGCCCATGATCGGGCCGACCATGATGCCCATGCCCCAGATCGACATCGCCTTGGGCTGGTCCTTGGGCGCGTTGATGTCGAGCATCACCGTCTGGCTCAGGGGGTTGAGGAACGCCGCCGTGATGCCCTGGAGGATGCGGAAGGCGACCATCTCCTCCAGCGTCTGCGCCGCGCCGCACATGGCGGAGGCGATGACGAAGCCGACGGTGGCGATCAGGAACAGGTTGCGCGAGCCGATCCGGTCGGAGAGCCAGCCGGTGATCGGGATCGCGATGGCCGAGGCGACGATATAGCTCGTCAGCACCCAGTTGATCGTGTCGCGGGTGGCGCCCAGCGACGCCTGCATGTGCGGGATGGCGACGTTGGCGATCGTCGTGTCGAGGATCTGCATGATCGTCGCCATCATGACGCCGAGCGTGAGCAGGCCCTTGTACTTTACCGGGAGGGCGGCCCCGCCGCCGCCGCCCGGAGGGGCAGCTTGCGGGCGGGGAGGCGTGGGGGGAGACGCCTCACCCGCCCTGGTGGCGCGGCCGGGGGCTGCCGTCGCCATTTCAGTTGCACGCGCCCTTGAACACCACCTTCACATCGGCGGAGAGGCCGGCGATCAGCGCGCGCGGGCTCTTGTCGTCGATCGCGACGCGCACCGGCACGCGCTGGGTGACCTTCACCCAATTGCCATTGGCGTTCTGGGCGGGGAGCACCGAGAATTCGGAGCCGGTGCCGGCGCCGAGCGATTCGACATGGCCCTTCAGCTTCAGGCCCGGATAGGCATCGAGGCTGACGACCGCGCACTGGCCGACCCGCATCTTGTTGAGATCGGTCTCCTTGAAGTTCGCGGCGACCCAGGCCGGCCGGTCCGAGACGATCGTCACGGCGGCGAGGCCGGTGATCATCTGCTGGCCCACCTGCAGGCTCTGCGTCTGGCTGACGATGCCGCTCACCGGCGCGCGCACCTCGGTCCGCTGCAGGTCGAGCAGCGCCTTGGCGAGCTGGACGCGGGCGGCGGCGATCGCCGGGTTCTCGCCGGGCACTGCCGCACCGGTGGCGATCTTGGCGCGGGCCTCGGCGGCGTTCGCCTGGGCATTCTGCAGCTGGGCGCGGGCCTGCTCCAGCGCGTGCTGGGCCGCCTGGAAATTGGCGCGGGTGGTGAAGCCCTGTTTCATCAGCGCGTTCTGGCGGTCGTAATTCTCCTGGGCGTTCTGGATCGCGTCGTGCGCGGCCTGGATGTCCGCGCCCTTGCCCTGATAGCTCACCTGGTCGGTGTTGAGCTGCACCTGTGCCGCGGCGATCGCGGCCTGGGCCTGGGACACGGCGATCCGATAGGGCGCGGGATCGATGCGGAAGAGCAGGTCGCCGGCCTTGACCGCCTGGTTCTCCTTCACGCCCACTTCGACGATGCGGCCCGCCACATCGGTCGACACCGAGCTCTTGTCCTGCTGGACATAGGCATTGTCGGTGGAGACGCTGTTGCCGCCGGTGAAGTAGAAATAGCCCATGACCGCGAGCAGGATCGCCGGCACGCCGAACATCAGCAATGGGCGCAGCAGGCTGCGCTTCGGCTTGGCCGCCGGCGCCTCGGGCACGGTGGTGCCTTCGGTCGGGATGGTGATCTTGGTCTCTTCGGACTTTTCGATCTTCGGATCTGCGTCAGCCATGTGCGGCCTCGTTGCCCTCTTGAACGGTGGTAAGGTTCGCGCGGAGCCTCTCGAGCGCCGCGATAAGCTCCTCGCGCTGCCGGGTGCTGAACCCCTGAAGCGTCTCTTCGATCAGATGGGCCGCGAGCACGTGGAGCTCGTCGAGCACCGGCGCGGCCTTGTCGGTCAGGTGGATGCGCCAGGCGCGGCGATCGGCGGGATCGCGGCGGCGCTCGACAAAGCCGGCCTCCTCCAGCCGGTCGATCATCCGGCAGGCGGTGATCGGCTCCACCTCGAGCGCCTCGGCCAGCTGGCCCTGGTTGAGGCCGGGGCTGCGCGCCAGGATCTTGAGCACCCGCCACTGCGCCACGCTCGCGCCGCTGGTGCGCGCCCGCTCGTCGAAACGGCGGCGCAGCAGGCGCGAGACATCGCTAAGAAGGAAGCCCAGACTTTCGGTCATGCGCAGCACATAATAAGCATACTTATAGATTTCAATCGGCAACGTGATTGCATTGTGCGACGCACCAATTGCAACGCGCGAAACAGGAGGGCGAGCCATGGCGGAGGAAATGACCGGCGGATGCCAGTGCGGACGGGTGCGCTATGTGGCGCGGGTGGCGGACGACAATGCCTATCTCTGCCATTGCCGCATGTGCCAGCGTGCCACGGGCGGCGTCTCGATCGCGTTCAAGAACCTGAAAAAGGCCGATGTGCGCTGGGAAGGCGAGCCCGATCGCTACGCCGCGTCCCCGATCGCCGTCCGCGGCTTTTGCGGCGACTGCGGCACGCCGCTCAGCTTCGAGTTCCCGGACAGCGCGAACATGGACCTGACGGTGGGCAGCTTCGACGCGCCCCACCGTTTCCGCCCGGTCCATCATTTCGGCGTGGAGAGCATGCACGAACAGTGGCTCGACACAACCGGCCTCACTCGATACCGGACCGACGACAATCCCCAACTCGTCAAGCGCTGGATGGACTCCGTTGGCAAACTTCCCGACTGAAACGCATCGCTTCCGCAGCTTCGACGGCGTCGAGCTCGCCTGGACCGAGATGGGGCAGGGCCGGGACGCGATGCTGATCCACGGCTATGCCTCCACCGCGGAGGTCAACTGGATCAAGTACGGCCATGCCGCGAAGCTGGCGGAGAAGGGTTTCCGGGTGATCATGCCGGATCTGCGCGGCCATGGGCAGAGCGCGGCGCCGCACGACGCGGCCAGCTATCCGCCCGACGTGACGATGCGCGACGCGCTGGCGCTGGTCGCGCATCTCGGCCTCGCCGATTACGACCTGGGCGGCTATTCGCTCGGCGCGCGCACCACGGTGCGGATGATCGTCGATGGGGGCGCCACGCCGCGCAAGGTGATGCTGGCCGGCATGGGGCTGGCGGGCATCGTCGCAGCTTCGCGCACGGGCACCTATTTCCGCCGGGTGCTCACCAATCTCGGCAGCTTCGAGCGCGGCTCGAGCGAATGGCTGACCGAGGCCTTCCTCAAGACCACCAAGGCCGATCCCGCCGCGCTGCTGCCGATCCTCGACACCTTTGTCGACACGCAGGAAGAGCATCTGGCGCGGCTCACCGAGGAGACGCTGGTCGTCGCCGGGGCCGAGGACGATCATAACGGCTCGGCGCACGAGCTGGCGGACATGCTGCCGCACGCCACCTTCGTGGAGGTCCCCGGCAACCATATGAGCGCCGTCACCCGGCCCGAGCTGGGGCGTGCGATCGCCGACTTCTTCGCGGCTTGACCGACTGGCGGGGCGCGCGCATCGTCCCCGCCATCCAGAAAATCCGAGGGGAATTCCGTACATGATCCGCACCGGCATCTCGATGCTCGCGCTCGCCTCGCTGCTCGCCGCCGCGCCGCTCGGCGCGCGCGACCGCGACGGTGAAACCGCCCAGGCCGCGCCCACCGCCGCCGACGCCAAGGCCTTCGTCGCCGATGCCGAGGCCAAGCTCTTTGCCCAGGGCGTCGTCGCCTCGCGCGCCGAATGGGTCTATGAGACCTATATCACGCCCGATACCGAGACGCTGACCGCTCGCGAAGGCGCGGCGCTCACCAAGCTTCAGGTCGATCTGGCGCTGGGCGCGGCGAAGTTCGCCAATGTCGCCGGGCTCGACTATGACACCAGCCGCAAGCTCGGCATGCTCCGCAACAAGATCGTGCTGCCCGCCCCGGTGCGTGCCGGCGCGGCGGACGAGCTGGCGGCGCTCTCGGCCAAGATCACCGGCATGTACGGTGCCGGCAAGGGCATGCTGAACGGCAAGCCGATCAACGGCTCCGATATCGAGGCCGCGATGGGCGAGGAGCGCGATCCCGCCAGGCTGAAGGAGATGTGGGTCAGCTGGAACGACAATGTCGGCGCGCCGATGCGGCCCGACTATGCCAAGCTGGTCGGCATCGCCAATGAAGGCGCCAAGGGCCTGGGCTATGCCGATGTCGGCGCGATGTGGCGTTCGGGCTACGACATGGATCCGGATGCCTTCGCGGCGATGACCGACAAGATCTGGAACGACCTCAAGCCGCTTTACGTCGCGCTGCACACTTATGTGCGCCACAAGCTCAACCAGAAGTACGGCGACGCGGTCCAGGCCGACAAGGGCCCGATCCGCGCCGATCTGCTCGGCAATATGTGGGCGCAGGAATGGGGCAACATCTACGACATCGTCGCCCCGCCGGGATCGGGCAGCGTCGGCTATGACGTGGGCGAGCTGCTCAAGGCCAAGGGCTATGACTCGCACAAGATGGTGAAGGCGGGCGAGGGCTTCTACTCCTCGCTCGGCTTCAAGGAGCTTCCTGCAAGCTTCTGGGAACGCTCGCAATTCGTGAAGCCGGCGGACCGCGAAGTGGTGTGCCATGCCTCGGCCTGGGACATCGACAATGTCGACGACCTGCGCATCAAGATGTGCATCAAGGTCAATGCCGACGACTTCGTGACCATCCATCACGAGCTGGGCCACAATTATTATCAGCGCGCCTACAACAAGCAGTCGGCGCTGTACCTGGACGGCGCGAACGACGGCTTCCACGAGGCGATCGGCGACTTCATCGCCCTGTCGATCACGCCCGATTACCTCGTGCAGATCGGCCTGCTCGACAAGAGCCAGGTGCCGAGCGCCGACAAGGATACCGGCCTGCTGCTCCGCCAGGCGATGGACAAGGTGGCGTTCCTGCCCTTCGGCCTGCTCGTCGACAAATGGCGCTGGGGTGTGTTCTCCGGCCAGATCCCGACGAACGGCTATCAGGCCGGCTGGGACAGACTGCGCCTCCAATATCAGGGCATCGTCCCGCCGGTGGCGCGCGACGAGAGCAAGTTCGATCCGGGTGCCAAGTTCCACATCCCGGCGACCACGCCCTATACCCGCTATTTCCTGGCGCGGGTGCTCCAGTTCCAGTTCTACAAGGCGGCGTGCGACCAGGCCGGCTGGAAGGGGCCGCTGCATCGCTGCTCCTTCTACGGCAACAAGGAAGTGGGCGCGAAGCTCGACAAGATGCTCCGGATGGGCGCCGCCAAGCCCTGGCCCGACGCGCTGCAGGAATTCACCGGCACGCGCGAGATCTCGGGCAAGGCGATGGCGGAATATTTCGCGCCGCTGAAGAAGTGGCTCGACCAGCAGAACAAGGGCCAGCCCCAGGGATGGTGAAGGCCTGCCTGGTCGCGGCGCTGGCCCTGGCCGGTGCCGCGCCGGCCGTGCCGGGCATTGACGGTTTCCAGGGCGGGCGCGTGCGCTCGCCCGATGGGCGTTGGACGATATCGGCCAGGGCGACGGACCCGGATGGCGAGGGGATGCAGACCACCGCCTGGCTGCGGGCCCCGGGCATCAAGCGCCGTCCGCTCATGCGCTTCGAACGCTATCTCGAAGTCCGGTGGCGGCCCGATATCGGCAAGGTGGTACTGGTCGAGCGCACCATCCATTTCGCGCGCATTGCCGTTCGCACGCTCGGCCCCCGCGAGGCTGGGCCGCGCGACCGGATTCAGGCGGATATCGAGCATGGGCTGGCCGGGTTCGGCCGGATCGGCACGATCGAGAACCGGCTGATCCAGTTCGGCAGACTCGGGGCCGCCACCTGTGTGCTTGCCGAGGAAAGCGGCTTGCCGCCCGGCCGGAAGGAAGGCAGCTTTCTCTCGCGGCGCGCGGCTTTCCGCCTGGATTTCGCAACCGGCCGGGCGGTTCGCGTCGATGCCTGCCCGGGTGCCCGGGTCGAATGATCAATCGGAGGGAAGAGCCATGATGAAATATGCCTTTGCACTTGCCCTGATGCTCGCGCCGGAAACGGCAATGGCCCAGTCGGCACCGGCGGACGGCCCGGTGACGGTGGAGATCGTCGCCACTGGCCAGGTCAAGGTGCCGGCCAACCGCTTTCGCTTCTCGGTGAAGGTCACCGGCAAGGGGGCGGACGAAAAGGCCGCGGAAGCGGCGCTCGCCACCCACCGGGCCAGGCTGGTCCAGGCGCTTGCCGCGAAGGGCATTCGCGAGGGCCAGCCGCTTGAAGGCGCCAGCACCAATCCGCTCGCCAGCCTTTTCGGCGCCTTTACCGGGCACGGCAAGCCCAGCTTCACGCTCGACACGGGCGATGGGAACGAGAAGCCGCAATCGACGGCGAGCGAGACGATCTTCTTCGATGCACCCACCCGCGCGGCGGCCACTGCCGCCGGGCCCGTCGCCGAGGCCAATGACGGAAAGATGGACGACGACGTGATCGCGCTGCTCGACGACTATGTCGGGCCGACCCGCCAGGCCAAGGCCGATGCCCTGACCAAGGCCCGCGCCGAGGCGGCCGCCTATGCCGCTACGCTGGGCCTGCGCCGCGCCACGCTCGCACGGATCAGCGAGAAGCAGGATATCGTCGCCGGATCGATGAGCTTCTTCTTCCAGCTCATCGGCATGTTCGCCGGCAAGCAGGGCGCCGCATCCGACATGGTGACCGTGAACGCCAATCTGTCGGTGGAATTCCAGCTCAGCCGCTGACCCTTTCGTGAATCCGCGACCTGACCATCATCCCGGCGAAAGCCGGGATCTCAGGCGAAGGCAGGGGCCCGAAGTCCCACAAGATCCCGGCTTTCGCCGGGATGACGGCTGGAAGTTCAGGCCGGCGGATCGCTGTCCGGGATCATGCTCTCGTCGGCGATCTGCGCGTCCCATTCGGCCGAGCTGTCGGTGCCGTCGGGCTGGTGCGCGCGGGGTGGTTCTTCCTGCGTTTCCTCGGGATCGATCACGGTTCGTCTCCGCAAAGGGCTCAACTCACGCAGTCTAGCACAGGTCGCTTCCCCATGCGTCATCCCCGCCGGCGCGGGGACGACGCGGGGACGCTCATCGGAAGGGCGGCTCGTTGAACGCGCGCAGCTTGCGTGAATGGAGGCGCGGGCCCTCGCGGCGCAGTTCCTCGCAGGTCTCGATGCCGATCTTCAGATGCTCGGCGATGGCGCGCTCGTAGAAGCGGTTGGCCTGGCCGGGCAGCTTGAGCTCGCCGTGGAGCGGCTTGTCCGAGACGCAGAGGAGCGTGCCATAGGGCACGCGGAACCGGTAACCCTGCGCGGCCAGCGTGGCCGATTCCATGTCGATGCCCACCGCGCGGCTCAGCGAGAAGCGCAGCGCCGACTTGGAATAGCGCAGCTCCCAGTTGCGGTCGTCGGTGGTGACGATGGTGCCGGTGCGCAGCCGCTGCTTCAGCTCCTCGCCCGACTGGCCGGAGACCGTTTCGGCGGCGCGGGCAAGGGCGAGCTGCACTTCGGCGATCGCCGGGATCGGGATTTCCGGCGGCAGCACATCGTCCATGATGTGGTCGTCGCGCAGATAGGCATGGGCGAGGACATAGTCGCCGATCCGCTGGCTGGGGCGCAGGCCGCCGCAATGGCCGATCATCAGCCATGCCTCGGGGCGCAGCACGGCCAGGTGATCGGTGATCGTCTTGGCGTTGGACGGGCCGACGCCGATATTGACCAGGGTGATGCCCGATCCGTCGGCCGCCATCAGGTGATAGGCGGGCATCTGGTGCCGGCGCCAGGCCGAGGTGTCGTTGAGCAGCCGATCGGTATCGTCGCCCGCCTCGACCAGGATGCCGCCCGCGCCGGAGACGCCGGTGAAGCGGCTCCCCTCGCCGAGCTGGTCGACCGCCCAGCGGACGAACTCGTCGACATAGCGGTGATAGTTGGTGAACAGGATATATTGCTGGAAATGCTCCACCGGGGTGCCCGTATAATGGCGCAGCCGGGCCAGCGAGAAATCGGTGCGCAGCGCGTCGAACAATGCGAGCGGGCGCGTGTCGTCGGTCGACATCCACAGCCCGTCGGCGATCTCGTCGCCGATATGCGCCAGCTCGGTCGCCGGGAAATGGCGGCCCAGCTCGGTGACCGAGATCTGGTCCATATTGGCGATATGACCGGGATCGAGGACATAGGGGAAGGGGATCTCCTGCCGCCCGGTGACGGCATGGACCTCGACGTCATAATCCTCGATCAGGAAGGTCAGCTGCTCGGTGAGGTAGCGGCTGAACATCGCCGGGCGAGTGACCGAGATGCGATATTCGCCTTCCTCGACCAGCCGGCCGAAGGAGCGGCGCGGGGTGGGGCGGCCGCGTTCCTCGCCGCCGCGATAGGTGAGGCGCAGCTCGGGATAGGCGAAGCTGCCATCGGCCCGATCCTCCGGGCTCGGCGGCGTGCCGTCGTTGATATAGCGGTTGAGGGCGGCCTTGAGACGCTCGACCGAGGCGCTGTAGAGGCGCTCGAGATCGGCGACGATATCGGAAGCTTGAGTCATCTTGCAGGGCTAGAGCGCAAAGATGACGCTGGCAAGACCATGGGGGCAAGACCATGGGCCAGGGCAAGGCCCGGCCCAGGCCGCCCCTCCCCGTGGGGAGGGGATTTTGCCTTACTTCTTCGCCTTGGCGGCCGCCGGCTCCTTGTCGCCGCCCAGCTGGGTGGCGGCATAGGCGGCACCGCCCACCGCGGCGGCAACCCCGGCGGCGATGCCCGCCGCGGCGATCGGGTGTTCCTTCACGGCGGCGACGGTGGCGTCCACCGCGTCGCCGATCGCTTCCTGGGCCTGGGCGAGGAAGCCCTTCGCCTCTTCCTTGGCTTCCTCGATCGTCTCGGGAATTGCGTTGCCAGTTTCGGTGTCGGCCATGTCGGTCCCTTTCTGAAAAGCTCGCCGGATCAACTCCGGCGAGCCCCCGGCGGTTCCGTTACGCCGCCATGTTCAGATCACAGCTTGCCGAGCAGATATTCGGCCGAGCTGACTTCGAACTGGCCCGGTGCCTCGATGTGCAGCTGCTCGACCACGCCATCGTTCACCAGCATCGAGAAGCGCTGGCCGCGCGTGCCCATGCCGAACTTCGAGCCGTCCATGGTCAGGCCCAGCGCCCTGGGGAAGTCGCCATTGCCGTCGGCGAGCATCGTCACCTTGCCGGCCACGCCGCTCGCCTGGCCCCAGGCGCCCATCACGAACGCGTCGTTGACGGCGGTGCAGGCGATCTCGTCCACGCCCTTCGCCTTGATCTCCTCGGCCTTCTCCACGAAGCCCGGCAGGTGCTTGGCCGAGCAGGTGGGAGTGAAGGCGCCCGGCACCGAGAAGAGCGCGACCTTGCGGCCGGCGAAGAAATCGTCCGAGCCGATCTGCTCGGGGCCGCCCTCGGTCACCTTGACGAAATTGACGCTGGGGATGCGGTCGCCAACCTGGATGGTCATTCTACTCTCCTCGGGAATGATTGAGTCGCCTGCCCCAATCGGCTCCCCGGCCATGATTTTCAAGCGTGGCGGAGCCGAAACGGTGCGGCTACGTTGATCGGCCATGGACTCGACGCGCTTCCTCACCGGCCAGTTTCTCCTCGCGATGCCCGGCATCGGCGATCCCCGCTTCGAGCGCGCGGTGATCGCGGTGTGCGCGCACGATGTGGAGGGCGCGCTCGGCATCGGCATCGGCGACACGATCGAGGGGCTGACCCTGCACGACCTGCTCGAGCAGTTCGAGATCGCGCCCGGCGTCGCGCCCGACACGCCGGTGCATTTCGGCGGACCGGTGGAGCCGCGCCGCGGCTTCGTGCTCCACTCGCCCGACTGGGGCGGGCAGGACACGATCGACGTGGGCGGCCGCTGGTCGCTCTCGGGCACGATCGACGTGTTGCGTGCGATCGCGGAAGGGACGGGGCCGTCCCGGTGGCTGGTCGCGCTGGGCTATGCCGGCTGGGGCGAGGGGCAGCTCGACAGCGAGATGGCGCGCCATGGCTGGTTCAACACCGTCGGCACGCCCGACCTGATCTACGATATCGATGCCGAGGATCGCTGGACGGTGGCCTTTGCCGGGGCGGGCATCGATCCGCGGCTGCTGGCGAACAGCGCGGGTACCGCCTGAGGCGCGGGATCGAGGCGGCATGGGCGCGCGGTCCGAGCGGTTACCGCCCCGTGCCGCGCTCAGTGCTTCGCGTCGGGGTCCGGCTCGTCGTCGCCACGGACATAGACCTTGCCTTCCAGCATCTTGATGCGGATCAGCGTGTCCTGGTGCGGCGTGGTGCAGAAGCTGGAGGTGCCGCTGATCTCGGTCTTCTCGCGAGTCTCGCGATGCCGGAGCACGAAGCGGACGGGCATGCTGCAGGTGTCGGCACTGCCCGTCTTGAAACGCAGCGTCGCCTTGCTCGGCCAGAGGGGTTCGGCGAACTGGTTGTGGCTCCAGCGCGGGTTCTGCCCGGGCTTGGCGGCGTCGAGGTAGAAGCCGACCACGTCATAGCCGCTGGTATCGTTGACGATCAGCACGCAGCCGAGGCTCCAGCAATTGTCCCGGACCTGTTTGCTGGCGCCCCGCATGATCATCATCATCGCCTGGGCATTCTCGAAGGACATGCCGCGCGGTGGCACCACGCCGACGCTGTTCACGTCCTGGGAGGCCCCTCCTTCCTGCGCGGACGCCGGGCGAGCAAGGGCAATCGCAAGCAACGATGCGGACGCGATGAGGCGGAACATGGGATGGCTCGCACTACGGTTTGGACGCGAAGCGCCCTATGCCTTGTCCCGGGAGATTCGTCACTCGCCAAATTGCGCCGAAGCGGTGGCGACCATCACGAATTCGGCCGAAGCCGCGCGCCGCCGCCGGGCGCTGAGCAGATCCTCCGCCCACAGCTCCACCCGCACGCGCCGCGACCGGTTGCCGCGCATGATGATGCGGGCGGCCAGCTCGACCATTTCGCCCTCATGGATCGGCGTCGTGAAGTCGACGCGGTCCGAGGCGGCCATCACCATCACTTTCCGCGTGTCGCGCGTGGAGGCGATGAAGGCGGCCTTGCCGAGCATGCGCAGCGCATCGCCGCCGAACAGCGTGCCGTAATGGTTGGTCTGGGGCGGGAACACCATGTCGGCCATCACCAGCACGCCCTCCGGTTCGGCTTCGGAGCCTGTCGGGGATGGGGCGAGGGGCGGCAGGGGGGCTGCCGCTCCCTCGCGCGCCACCAGTGTGAAGCGGCCGCGCGTGCACAGCCGCCGCTCCCCGCTGAGCAGCGCCTCGGCGAGCAGCTCGACTTCGACGTCGAGCGAGCGGGTGCCGGTGCGGACCACCCGGCCCGTCGCCTCGATCAGTTCGCCCTTCAGCGCGGGGGCGGCGAAGTCGATCCGTTCCGAGGCGGCGGTGACGAAGGGCGCCCGGCCATGGCGCGAGGCGGCGAGGAACGCCACCTTGTCCATGTGCGCGAGCGCGACTCCGCCGAACAGCGTGCCATGGTGGTTGGTGTCGCCCGGGAACACCATGTCGATGAGGCGGACGACACCCGCCATCAGGCCGGCTCCGCCACGCGGACGCGCAAGGTCCGCGCCGCCGCGACCATCGCGTCGATCGCCGGCCGCACTTCCTCCCATTTGCGGGTCTTCAGCCCGCAATCGGGATTCACCCAGAGCTGCTCGGGCGCCAGATGCGCCTGGGCAAGCCGCATGAGCTGGACGATCTCGTCGACCGAGGGTACGCGCGGCGCGTGGATGTCGTAGACGCCCGGCCCGATCGCGCTCGGATAACGATAGGCGGCGAAGCCCTCGAGCAGCTCCATCTGCGAGCGGGCCGTCTCGATGGAGATCACGTCGGTATCCATCGCGCCGATCGCCGGCAGGATATCGTTGAACTCCGAATAGCACATGTGCGTGTGGATCTGCGTCGCATCGCCCACGCCCGCGGCCGTGAGCCGGAAACAATCCACTGCCCAGTCGAGATAGGCCTGCCAGTCGCGCTTGCGCAGCGGCAGGCCCTCGCGCAGCGCCGCCTCGTCGATCTGGATCGCCTTGCAGCCGGCCTTTTCGAGATCCACCACCTCGTCGCGGATCGCCAGCGCGATCTGGGCGCAGGAGGCCGAGCGCGGCTGATCGTCGCGCACGAAGCTCCAGTTGAGGATCGTGACGGGGCCGGTGAGCATGCCCTTCATCGGCCTGTCCGTGAGCGACTGGGCGTAGCGCCACCATGCCACCGTCATCGGCCTGGGGCGCGAGACATCGCCATAGAGGATCGGCGGGCGCACGCAGCGCGAGCCATAGGACTGGACCCAGCCGTTCACCGTGAAGGCGAAGCCGGCGAGCTGCTCGCCGAAATACTGGACCATGTCGTTGCGCTCGAACTCGCCGTGCACCAGCATGTCGAGGCCCGCTTCCTCCTGCCAGCGGACGGTGCGCTCGGTCTCCTCGCGCAGGAACTGTTCGTACGCGGCATCGCCGAGGTTGCCGCGGTTATGCTCGGCACGGGCATGGCGCACCTCGGCGGTCTGCGGGAAGGAGCCGATCGTGGTCGTGGGGAAGGGCGGCAGTGCCAGCACCGCCGCCTGCGCCGCGGCGCGGGCCGCATAGGGCGACTGGCGGCTGCGCATCGCTTCGCTGACCGATGCGGCGCGGGCTGCGACCAGCGGATCGTGGATGCGCGGCGAGACCGTGCGCGCCGCCGCGGCCCGGCCGGAAGCGGCCAGCTTTTCCGCCACCCAGTCGCGGCCGCCGTTCAGCGCGTCCTTCAGCGTCACCAGCTCGTCGATCTTCTGCACCGCGAAGGCGAGCCATTGCTTGATCTCGTCGTCGAGCTTCGGCTCGAGCGCGAGGTCGACGGGCACGTGGAGCAGCGAGCAGGACGGGGCGAGCACGATATCGCGCATGGCGGCGATCGGCTCGATCCGGTCGAGCAGCGCCTCGAGGTCGGCGCGCCAGATGTTGCGGCCGTCGATCACGCCGAGCGAGAGCAGCAGGCCCTTGGGCGCGGCGACAAGGATCCGATCGAGCTGGTCCGGCGCCCGCACTAGATCCAGGTGCAGGCCGGCGACGGGCAGGTTCACCGCGAGGGTGAGATTGTCCTCCAGCCCGCCGAAATAGGTGGCGAGCATGATCTTCAGGCCCAGGCGCGGCAGCTTGGCATAGGCGCGGGTTACCGCCGCGCGCTGGCGCTCATCCAGGTCGAGCGCCAGGATCGGTTCGTCGATCTGCACCCACTCGGCGCCGGCATGGGCGAGCTGGGTGAGCACCGCCGAATAGAGGCCGAGCACATCGTCCAGGAAGGCGAAGGGATCCACGTCGCGCCCCTTGGCAAGGCTGAGCCAGGTGACGGGGCCGAGCAGCACCGGCCGCGTCTCGTAGCCGAGCGCCTTGGCCTCGCGATATTCGTCGACGATCTTGGAGGAGGAGAGGGCGAGCTTCTGTCCCGCGGCCAGCTCGGGGACCATATAGTGGTAGTTGGTGTCGAACCACTTGGTCATTTCCTGGGCGGTATGGCCATGGCCGTGCGCGCAGCCCGCGTCGTCACCCGTGGTGCCGCGCGCCATCGCGAAATAGGTGCCCAGATCGGCGGTGCCGGCGGCAACGCCGTAGCGCTCGGGAACGGCGCCCAGCATCAGGCTGGTGTCGAGCACGTGATCGTAGAAGGAGAAGTCGTTGCTCGGCAGCCAGTCGGCGCCGAGTGCGGCCTGGCGGGCCCAGGCCGCGGCGCGCAGGCCGGCGGCGGCTTCGAGGAGCTCCGCCTCGGTGGATTTGCCGCTCCAGAATTTCTCGAGCGCGAATTTGAGCTCGCGCCGCGGGCCGATCCGCGGAAAGCCGAGCGTGGCAACAGTGACGGTCATGGTCTTCATACCCCGATGAAGGACGGGGGAGACCGGCTTGGACACAGGCAGGCCCGGACGGTCGCCCGTCCGCGGCATGCAAGCGGCCAGACCGGGCACCCCGCCGGTGGACGTTATCGCGTCAAAGGCAGGTCTCCTGGCTTGCGGGTCAGCGCGGACGATCCGTCTTCCCAGGGCGGTAAGGCCCCAGTGACTTGGGTGGATCGCCGCTCGCCGCTTACAGTTGCGGGGGCAGCGCCGGACTTGCACCGGCTTCCCGTCTTAGCTTCCGGGCAGGCCGGAAGAACCTCGACACCCCAAGCATCCGCTTGTCCGCGGCCGCCGTCAAGGGTCATATAAAGATATCTTTATATTTGGAATTGCACCTGCCCGGCGAAGCGGCTAGGGCGCCCGCATCGCGGCCGGCGATTCCCGGCGCGCAATCGATTCACATCTGGAGACAGCTCGTGGCTACCGTGCTCGACAAGGATTACGTCGTTAAGGACATCACTCTGGCGGATTTCGGCCGCGCCGAGATCAATATCGCCGAGACGGAGATGCCCGGCCTGATGGCGCTGCGTTCGGAGTTCGGCGCGTCGCAGCCGCTCAAGGGCGCGCGCATCACCGGCTCGCTCCACATGACGATCCAGACCGCCGTGCTGATCGAGACGCTGACCGCGCTCGGCGCGCAGGTCCGCTGGGCGACCTGCAACATCTTCTCGACGCAGGACCATGCCGCCGCCGCCATCGCCGCCTCGGGCGTGCCGGTGTTCGCGGTGAAGGGCGAGAGCTTGGCCGAATATTGGGACTATGTCGGCTCGATCTTCGACTGGGGCGACGAGACCTGCAACATGATCCTCGACGATGGCGGCGACGCGACCATGTTCGCGCTGTGGGGCGCCAAGCTCGAGGCCGGCCAGTCGTTCGGCGAGCCGGAGAATGACGAGGAAGTCGAGATGCAGCGCGCGGTGAAGGAATTCATCAAGCGCAAGCCGGGCTACCTCACCGAGACGGTGAAGAACATCAAGGGCGTCTCGGAAGAGACCACCACCGGCGTGCACCGCCTCTATCACATCGCCAAGAAGGGCGAGCTGCCCTTCCCGGCGATCAACGTCAACGACAGCGTCACCAAGTCGAAGTTCGACAACCTCTATGGCTGCAAGGAATCGCTGGTCGACGCGATCCGCCGCGGCACGGACGTGATGCTGGCCGGCAAGGTTGCGACCGTCGCGGGCTTCGGCGACGTCGGCAAGGGTTCGGCCGCGTCGCTGCGCAACGGCGGGGCGCGCGTGCTCGTCACCGAGATCGACCCGATCTGCGCGCTGCAGGCGGCGATGGAAGGCTATGAAGTCGTCACGATGGAAGAGGCGGTCACCCGCTCGGACATCTTCGTGACCGCCACCGGCAANGCCGATGTGATCACCGCCGAGCACATGGCCGGCATGAAGAACATGGCGATCGTCTGCAACATCGGCCATTTCGACAGCGAGATCCAGATTTCGGGCCTGTCGAACTACAAGTGGACTGAAGTGAAGCCGCAGGTCGACCTGGTCGAGTTCCCGGACGGCAAGCAGATCATCATCCTGTCGAAGGGCCGCCTGGTGAACCTGGGCAACGCCACCGGCCACCCGTCGTTCGTGATGTCGTCGTCGTTCACCAACCAGACGCTGGCGCAGATCGAGCTGTGGACCAAGTCGGACACGTACAAGAACGACGTGTACGTCCTGCCGAAGCACCTCGACGAGAAGGTCGCCGAGCTGCACCTCGAGAAGCTGGGCGTGAAGCTCACCAAGCTCTCGAAGAAGCAGGCCGATTATATCGGCGTGCCGGTGGAAGGGCCGTTCAAGCCGGATCACTATCGCTACTGATCCTATCGCGGGCGCTACTGATCCTATCGCGGGATCGTGCGAGAACGAGAATGGGCCGCGCTCCCTGGGGGAGCGCGGCCCTCTTCGTTAAGGTCTTCGTTACTGTAACATTGTTGTAATTATGCAACGCACTGAGAGAAAGCGTTGTGGACCCGCAACTAACCCACCGTTTCCTACGTCCTGATCCTGCTTCGGACAAAAGCTAGCAACAATCGATTCCGAGGACGGGACAGTCTTTTTCTAAAGGGATGTAGCATGCGTCGTTTTCTCTCCCCCCAGCACGACCGCTTGTCATTGACCGCGTCTGCCGCGGTTCTTGCTCTTGCTCTGATGGCCACCCCGGCGGCCGCGCAGACTTCCGACCAGACCCAGGCGCAGGACGCCCCGGCTGCCCAGGACGATCAGCCCGCCGCTGCCGAGGGCACGATCGTCGTGACCGGCTCGCGCATCGCGCGCCCCGAGTTCGACACCGTGCAGCCGACCCAGGTGGTCGGCGCCGCCCAGATCGAGTCGCGCGGCTACACCAATGTCGGCCAGGCGCTGCGTGAAATTCCGTCCTTCGGCCCGCCGGGCAACAGCGCGGTCGGCGCGCAGTCGTCGTTCGGCCCGGCGCAGACCTTTGTCGACTTCTTCGGCCTCGGCACGCAGCGCACGCTCGTGCTGGTCAACGGCCGCCGCTTCGTCTCGTCGAACACGGCGAGCATCTTCGGCCCGGTCTCGCCGGGCAGCCAGGTCGACCTCAACAACATCCCGACCACGCTGGTCCAGCGCATCGAGACCGTCGCCATCGGCGGCGCGCCGATCTACGGCTCGGATGCGATCGCGGGCACCGTGAACGTCATCCTCAAGAAGGATTATGAGGGCCTGGAGATCGGCGGCCAGTACGGCATCTCGCAGGAAGGCGATGCCCCCGAGGCGCGCATCAACATCCTGGCCGGCAAGAACTTCGCCGGCGGCCGCGGCAACATCGTGATCGCGGGCGAGTACAACAAGACCACCGGCTTCACCTCGGCCGACCGGGCGATCACCGCGGCGGGCAACTTCTTCGGCACGCCGCCGGCTTCGCTGGGTTCGCCCTTCCAGCGCGTGCTCTATCCGTCGCAGCGCTACACCGCCTTCACTTCGGGCGGCGTGCCGTTCAGCGACGACGATTTCCTCGCCTCGCGCTCGGGCATTCGCGATGCCAGCGGCCAGCTCCTCCAGTTCGGTCCCAATGGCCGCCTCGTCCCGCTCAACCTCGGCACGGTGATGCGCCAGGGCTTCATCAGCAGCGGCGGCAACGGCTTCGACCTGCCGGCGCAGAGCAACCTGCTCACCAGCTCGGAGCGCTACCTGGTCAACGCGCAGCTCAACTATGAGCTGACCGACCATATCCGCTTCTTCGGCGAGGCCTGGTATTCGCACAACAAGGGCGTCAACCTGATCGACCAGCCCAACTACAACACCGCGCTGTTCGATGCCGCCGGCACGCCCGACGGCAACCTGCTGCTGTCGATCAACAATCCGTTCCTGAACCCGGCCGACCGCGCGACGATCGCGGCCAACCTGCCGGCGGGTGCGACCCAGTTCTATGTCGGGCGCGCGCTTTCCGACCTGACCACCGGCCGCGCCGAGGCGAATGTCGAAACCTATCGCTTCGTCGGTGGCTTCGCGGGCGACTTCTCGCTCGGCAGCCGCCAGTTCCAGTGGGAAGTGTCGGCGAACTACGGCCGTTCGCAGACGGTCGGCAAGAACTACGAGCTGGTCAACGACAACTTCTTCAACGCGCTCGACGCGGTGCAGGACGTCAACGGCAACATCGTGTGCCGTCCGGGCTACACCAACTCGCCCGCCCAGACGATCAGCAGCACCTGCGCGCCGCTGAACATCTTCGGCGTCGGCCAGGCGAGCCAGGCCGCGAAGGACTATATCTTCGCGATCGCCCGTCCGGTCTCGACCAACGATCAGCTGGTGTTCAACGCGAACGTCACCGGCCCGGTGTTCTCGCTGTTCGGCAACGACGTCAGCGTCTCGCTCGGCTATGAGCATCGCCGTGAATCGACCAAGTTCGATCCGGGCTCCTACTATTACGGCCATGACAATGGTGACGGCACGCGCACCCAATATGGCCGCATCATTCCGATCGATCCGATCAAGGGCTCGTTCAATACCAACGAAGTGTTCGGCGAACTTCGCGTGCCGTTCGTTACGCCGGAAAACGGCCTGAGCTGGCTGAAGACGGTCGAGTTCGACGGTGCGGCGCGCTGGGTGCACAACTCGCTGTCGGGCGGCGATCTCACCTGGACCGCGGGCGGCCGCATCGGCTTCGTCCGCGACATCACGTTCCGCGGCAACTTCACGCGGTCGATCCGCTCGCCGGCCATCACCGAGGCGTTCAACCCGACCTCGCGGGCCTTCGACGTGGGCAGCGATCCGTGTGACACGCGCTATGTCGGCAGCGGCCCGAACCCGGCCGTCCGCAAGGCAAACTGCACCGCGGCGGGCATCGACACCACCAACTTCACGTCGAACTACAGCGACTTCACCGTGCCGGTGACAGTCTCGGGCAATCCGGGGCTGAGCAACGAGAAGGCGAATAGCTGGACCGTGGGCGCGGTGATCCAGCCGAGCTTCGCGCGCAGCTTCACGCTGGCGGTGGACTGGGTGGACATCAAGCTGACCGACGCGATCACCTCGCTCGGCGGCGATGACATCCTCAATGCCTGCTATGACTCGCCCAGCTATCCGAACAGCTTCTGCGGCCTTGTCGATCGTGATGCCAACGGTCAGATCACGATGATCCGCGAAGGCTATTACAACGCGGCGTCGTACAAGACCTCGGGTCTGACGGTCACCGGCGCCTATCGCCTGCCGCTGGAGCGCGTCGGGCTCAACAATGCCGGCGTGATCGGTCTCTCGGTGAACTATTTCTACCGCGACAAGCTGGAGCAGCGCGTCGGCACCGGCGACGTCAACCATCTTGCGGGCGAGATCGGCTATCCGCACCATTCGGGCACGGCCAATTTCACCTATGAGAGCAAGGGCTTCAACGCGCTCGTCCAGGCTCAGTATTTCGGCAAGAGCCGGTATGACGTCGACGAGGCGCCCAATGCCCGCAACATCATGGGCGTGGGCGACTGGTGGCTGTTCAACGCCACGGTCGGCACGCGTGTGAACGACCAGTTCAGCCTGAAGCTGATCGTCGACAACGTGTTCAACGTGAAGCCGCCCTATCCGGCGCCGGCCGGCGGCGGCACCGTCACTTATTATTCGGGAATTCTCGGCCGCTATGCGCGCATCGCGGCGAGCGTGAAGTTCTGATCGTCAACTCCGGTTGATGGGAGAACGAAGGGGTCCGGCTTGCCGGGCCCCTTTTTCGTTTGCGCGCGGGCAGGATGCAGCCTTTCCGACCGGCGATGCATTGCCTAAAGGTTGCGCCATGACAGTGCGCAGAAGCTGCGGGGACGCGGCTTGATCCACATTTCCCAGGCATCCGCGGTCGTCGCGGGAGCGGTCCTCGCGCTGCTGCTGATCGGTGCCGTCTGGGCCCTGTATCTGGGCCTGCGCGCCCGTGCCGAGGCCGCCGCGATCGCCGATGCCAATGCCCGCCTCTCCGCGCTGGTGAGCGGATCGCCGGCCCAGGCGATGCTGGTCCGCGCCGATGGCCGTATCGAGCTGCCGCGCCGGCTGGGCGACTGGCTCGGCTTCCAGGAACTGCCGCGCGAGCTGGCCGAATTGAGCGGGGACGGGGCCGGGCTGCTGCCCGAGGATGCCGATGCGCTCGGCGTGCGCGTCGCCGCCGCGCAGAAGGCGGGCAAGCCGTTCAGCCTCTCCGTGCGGGCATGCGGCTCGGAGCGTGCCCTGCTGGTGATCGGCGAGCGCGCGCCCCAGGCCGTCAACGCGCCGGGCGGCGTGGTGCTGTGGTTCCTCGATGCGACCGAGAGCCAGGCCGAGATCAATCGCCTTCAGCGCGAGGCCACGCGCCTGCGCGCCGCCTTCGATGCGCTCACCGCCCTGATCGAGGCCGCGCCGATGCCGATGTGGTATCGCGGCGGCGACTTGCGCCTGCTCATGGTCAATTCGGCCTATGTCCAGGCAGTCGAGGGCAAGGATGCCGAGGATGTGGTCGCGCGCGGGCTGGAGCTGGTCGAGGGCGTCGGGCTGGGCGGGCCGCTCGCCAATGCCGCGATCGCGCGCGATACCGGCGAGCCGCAGACCGCGGCGATGCCGGCGACGATCGGCGGCAAGCGTCGCATGCTGCGCCTGCACGACATGCCGCTGCCCACTGGCGGCGTCGCGGGCTTCGCGGTGGACATCGAGGAGCTGGAGCAGGCGCGGGGCGGCCTGAAGCGCTTCGCCGCGGCCCAGCGCGCGATGCTCGACCGGATCTCGGCCGGCGTGGCCCAGTTCGGGGCGGATCGCAGCCTCATCTTCTCGAACCAGCCCTTCCGCCGCATGTTCGCGGTGAAGAACGAATGGCTGGCCGACCGGCCCGAATTCGATCGCGTGCTCGATCGGATGCGCGAGGCCAATCGCCTGCCCGAGGTTCGCGACTATCCGGCCTGGAAGGCGGAGCGGCGCGAATGGTTCGTCTCGCCCGATGCCGTGGAGGAGACGTGGAGCCTGGGAGCCACGCATCTGCGCGTCGTCGCCCAGCCATTGCCCGAGGGCGGGCTGCTGCTGCTGTTCGAGGACCAGACCCAGCAGTTCGAGCTGCAGCGCGAGCATGGCGAGATGCAGCAGGTGCGCACCGCCACGCTGGAGAGCCTGGCCGAAGCGGTCGCGGTGTTCGGCAAGGGCCGGCTCCAGCTGTGGAACCGCAAGTTCCGCCAGGTCTGGGATTTCGAGGATGCCTTCCTCGACGGCCATCCGCAGGTGCAGCAGCTGGTCCGCGCCGCCGGGCCGCGGCTCGCCAAGTCGGCGCGCGCCGAAGTGATCGGCGATCTGATCCGCATCGCCGCGCAGGATCGCCAGTCGCGCGGCTCCAGCATCGCCTTTGCCGATGGCAGGCATTTCGACATCACCGCAGTGCCGTTGCCCGACGGCAACGCCCTGGTGACGATGCTCGACACCACCGATCACCACCGCGCCGAGCGGGCGCTGCGTGACCGCAACGAGGCGCTGGAAGCGGCCGATCGGGTGAAGACCGCCTTCGTGGCGAACATGAGCTACGAGCTGCGCACGCCGCTCACCTCGATCAAGGGCTTTGCCGAGATGCTGCACGGCGGCTTTGCCGGCCCGCTGAGCGCGAGCGGCGGGGAATATGCCGAGGCGATCCTGGTCTCGGTCGAGCGGCTGGGCCTGCTGATCGACGATGTGCTCGACCTGACCCAGAGCGAGGGAGCGCCGCTGGAGACGGCTCCGGTCGACATCGAGATCGCCGCGCAGAATGCCGCCGAGGCGGTGGCGCCGCTCGCCAGGGCCAAGGGGATCGAGCTGGTGGTCGAGGATGCCGGCAGCGCGGGCAGCATCACCGGCGATGCCCGGCGCATCCGCCAGGTGATCGAGCACCTTCTGCGCCATGCCGTGGCGGCGACGCCGGAGCAGGGGCGCGTGCTGCTGCATCTCGACGGCAACAAGCGAGTCGCGCGGGTGATCGTTTCGGACAATGGCCCGGGCATGAGCCGCGAGGCGGCGGCGAGTGCGTTCGATCGCTTTGCCCAGTTCGGCAATGCCCGGGGCGGCGAGCGGGCCACCGGGCTCGGCCTGCCGCTCGCCCGGCAGTTCGTCGAGGCGCATCGGGGCCGGATCGAGCTGATCTCGGAGCCGGGCGAGGGGACGCTGGTGACGGTGGAGCTGCCGCGGAAATAATCCATTCCCCTCCCTGGAAGGGAGCGCACAGGTCTAATCCTCACCGGGCACTCCGGCTCGCCAGCGTTCGAAGTCCTGTTCTCGCCGCTCATCCCCAAGGAAGTGTTCAATCCCGGCGCGGGTGATAAAGGAACGCCATGCTGCTGCGCTCGCCGGAAGAATCGCTCGAACTGGGCCGTCGCCTGGCCGGGCTGGCGCGCCCGGGCGACGTGATCGCGCTGTCCGGTCCGCTGGGCGCGGGCAAGACGAGCATCGCGCGCGGGCTGCTCGCCGCGCTCGGGCTGGAGGGCGAGGCGCCGTCGCCCAGCTTCGCGATCGTCCAGCCCTATGACCCGCCCGAGGTGCGCTTCCCGGTGCTCCATGTCGACCTCTATCGGCTCGACGATCCCTCCGAGGCGGCGGAACTGGGTCTGGACGATGCCCGAATCGATTCGCTGCTGATCGTCGAATGGCCCGAGCGGCTGGGGGAGGCGGCATGGCAGGATGCGCTGTGGCTGTCCCTGGATGTGGCACCGGACGGCGCGCGCGCCTTGACAGCGAAAGTGCCGGCGGCATGGAAGGACCGATGGTTCCCGACATGAATCCGCCCGCCGCGGCGCCCGACTTCCTGATAGCCGCCGGCTGGGGCGGCGCCGAGATCCGCCCGCTCGCCGGCGATGCCTCGTTCCGGCGCTATTTCCGCGTGGTGGAGCATGATCGCACCGCGATCCTGATGGATGCGCCGCCGCCGCACGAGGATCCGCGCCCCTTCATCAACGTCGCGCGCTGGCTGACCGGCAACGGCTTCGCCGCGCCCGAGATCCTGCACGAGGACCTGACCGAGGGGCTGGTCCTCATCCAGGACTTCGGCGACGCCCGCATGCGCGAGACGGTCGATGCCGCGCCCGAGAGCGAGCTGCGCCTCTACGAGGAAGCGATCGACCTGCTCATCCGCCTCGCCAGCTATCCCGCCGCGGCCGAGCTGCGGCCCTATAGCCATGCCGAATATCAGCGCGAGGTGAGCCTGCTTCCCGAATGGTACTGCCCGGCGGTCGGCCTGGATGTCGATCTCGACGGCTATCGCGCCGCCTGGGACCAGGTGCTGGCGCCGGTGCTCGCGGGTCACACGCCTGTGACGGTGCTGCGCGACTATCATGTCGAGAACATCATGCTGATCGACGGTAGCGCGGAAACCTTGGGCCTTCTCGACTTTCAGGACGCGCTGGCGGGCCACCCTGCCTATGACCTCGTCTCGCTGCTGCAGGACGCGCGCCGCGACGTGCCCGAGACGCTGGAGACCGCGATGCTCGATCGCTACAAGCGCATCACCGGCGCGGGCGACGCCTTCGACGTGGCCTATCACGTGCTGGGCGCGCAGCGGAACGCCAAGATCGTCGGCATCTTCACCCGGCTGTGGAGGCGCGACGGCAAGCCGCGCTATCCGGGCCTGTGCCCGCGCGTCTGGACTTATCTCAACCGCGACCTGCAGCATCCCGCGCTCAAGCCCGTCGCCGACTGGTTCGAGGCCAATATCCCCGCCGACATGCGCGGTGATCCGCTGACGATCGCAGGTTCCGGCGCCGGCGCATGAAACAGTCCGCCACCTATTCGCTGCGCCCCAATCCGGACGTGGCCATGCCGGAGACGGCGATGGTGATGGCCGCAGGCCTGGGCAAGCGCATGCGCCCGCTCACCGTCACGCGTCCCAAGCCGCTGGTGGAAGTCGCCGGTAAGCCGCTGCTCGACCATACCATGGACCATCTGCGCGACGCCGGGATCAAGCGCGCGGTGGTCAACGTCCATTATCTCGCGGACCAGGTGGAGGCGCATCTGAAGGCCCGGGCCGGCGATATCGAGGTGCTGATCTCGGACGAGCGCGCCCAGTTGATGGAGACCGGCGGCGGCATCGTCCAGGCGCGGGCGATGCTGGGCGACAAGCCCTTCTTCACCGTGAACAGCGACACGCTCTGGGTCGACGGGCCGATCGACGCGCTCCATGCGCTGGCGGCCGCCTGGAACGACGAGAAGATGGACGCGCTGCTGCTGCTCGTGCCGCTGGCGCGTGCGTTCAGCCATCGGGGACAGGGCGATTTCCGTCTCGATCCGCTGGGCCGCATCACCGAGCGCCGCAAGCCGGGCCGCCTTGCGCCCTTCGTCTATGCCGGCGCCCAGATCCTCCACCCGCGCGCGATCCGCGACTGGCCGGAGGGGCCGTTCTCGACCAACCTGTTCTGGAACCGCGCGATGGAGCAGGGGCGGTTGTGGGGCGTGGTCCATCAGGGCCTGTGGTTCGATGTCGGCACGCCATCGGCGGTGAAGGAAGCCGAAGAGGTTCTGGCCGAGATGTGACGCGAAGCGTCATCCCGGCGAAAGCCGGGATGCCAGGTCGCAAGCCCGCCGCCTTGATCCGTCATCCGGGCGAAAATCAGAATCCCGTGCGGCGCCTTCCCTGTGCCATCGCCTGAGATCCCGGCTTTCGCCGGGATGACGATTACGGCTAAGCCTGACCCACCCATGCCCACTGCCCTCCGCCTCTACACCATCCCCCCGCACCGCGCCTTTGCGGACGCGCTGGCGAACGGGCTGATCCGGCGCTTCGGCGGCGACCCGATGGGCCTGGCACGCGGGCTGGTCCTGCTCCCCAACAACCGTGCCAAGAGGGCGATCCAGGACGCCTTTGTCCGCGCCAGCGGTGGCGGCTTGCTCCTGCCGCGGCTCGTCGCGGTCGGCGATCCCGAGCTGGACGAGGCGGTGTTCGATGCGGCCGGCGATCCCGACCTCGTGCCGCCCGCGGTCCAGCCGCTCCAGCGCCAATTGATCCTCGCGCGCCTGATCCAGGAGGCCGAGCCCCGCCACGACGCCGCCGAGGCCGTCCGCCTCGCCGGCGATCTCGCCGCCACGCTCGACCAGCTGCTCATCGAGGAAGTTTCGCCCCGCCGGCTCCGGGAGCTGGACCTGGGGCCGGAGCTCTCCGCCCATTGGGAGCGCTCGCTCAAGCTGTTCGAGATCGTGCTCGAACGCTGGCCCAGGGAGCTCGCCCGCCTCGGCCGCATCGACCTCGCCGATCGCCGCCGCCTGCTGATCGACAAGGTGACGAGGCGCTGGAAGGCGAGCCCGCCCCAGGGCTTTGTCTGCGCCGCCGGCATCACCGCGAGCGCGCCGGCCATTGCCCGGCTCCAGCGGATGGTGGCGAGCCTGCCCAGGGGCATGGTGGTGCTTCCCGACCTCGCCATCGCGATCTCCGATGCCGAATGGGAGATGCTCGGCCCGCATGCGCCCGACCCGGTCACCGGCCGGCGCCGCCGCAATCTCGAGACGCACCCGCAATTCCACCTCAAGCTCCTGCTGGAGCGGATGGGCGTCCATCGCAGCGAGTTCGATCCCTGGCGCGCCGCCAGCGAGCATGACGCGGCGCCCTCGCGCAGCAAGGCGATCGCCTCGGCGATGCAGCCGCCCGAGCTGACCCATGGCTGGACCACGCTGCCGGAGCGCGAGCGCCGGCTCGATGGCGTCCGCGCCCTCGAAGTCGCCACGCCGGCGGAAGAGGCCCAGGCCATCGCCCTGGCGCTGCGCCAGACGCTGGAGACTCCCGGCCGCACCGCCGCGCTGGTCACGCCCGATCGTGCGCTCGCCCGCCGCGTCGCCGCGCATTGCGCGCGCTGGGGCATCGCGATCGACGATTCCGCCGGCCAGCCGCTCTCGATCCTGCCGCCGGGCACGCTGCTGCTGGCGCTGGCCGATGCCGCCGCCCAGCGCTTCGCGCCGCTGCCGCTGCTCACGCTCCTCAAGCACCCGCTGGTGATGCCCGAGGCGCGCACCGAATGGCTGGAAGGTGCCCGCCTGCTCGATCGCGCGCTGCGCGGGCCGCGCCCGGCACCCGACCTTACCGGCATCGATCGCCATCTGGCGGAGCAGGAGGGCAGGGACGGCCCCCTCCGCCAGGCCGCCGCGCAATGGTGGCCGGCGGCTCGGGCGCTGCTGGAGCCGCTCGAGGGCGCTTGCGGGGGCGGGCCCCAGCCGATCCCC